>CAAHFF010000036.1_pt1 | contig 144220 bp, 124 predicted proteins | sample 2563761 | NCBI WGS metagenome assembly CAAHFF01 (sample SAMEA5543997, study PRJEB30075) | plant metagenome | biome: Evergreen Rainforest; feature: Forest; material: Leaf | place: Madagascar | collected 2016-11
GCCCCTGCGCCAGCCGCTGCCGCCCCGGCCCCCACGCGTAGCGCCAGCGCCCCGTTGCTCACGCCGCGGCCCAATCCCGACGGCAAACCCAACAGCATCGTCGCCGCCAAGGCGGCCCAAGCCGCGCATGACGCGCTGGCCGCCGCCCTCACCCGCCGATGAGCCCCCCCGCACTGACCCTGGCCGACCTCGTCGAGCGGCACAAGGCCGCCCACGCGGCCCAGCAGCGCGACACGCGCAAGCGCCGCCGCGCGCGCGACCGCCAGTCGCGCTGGCACATCCCCGACTCGCCGGACAACGACACGGAAGGCTGGCAACTGATCTACCAGGACCTGATCACGCTGTTGCTGGCGCTGGTCCTGGCCCTCTTCGCGCTGTCGCGCGTGGACGCGCTGAAGACCACGTCCACGCCGGCGCCCGTCGCGGCCGTGGCGCTGGTGGGATCGCTGACCCCCGATGACGGCAAGGAAAACGCCACCGGCATCCGCGGCGCCCTGGCCGCCCATGCCGCCTGGACACCCGCCGCGCTGGATCCCGCCCTGCTGCCCGTGCTGCCGGCGCTGGCGGAAACCGCCACGGCGCCGCAATCTCCGCAAGACGTGGCGCACGCGGACATGCCCGCGCCGGAAACTTCCGATGCCGTCCACGCCGGCACGGCATCGACCGAGCCGCCCGGCCCCGTCACGGCCAGCGTCCCGGCGCTGCGCGCGCCGTCGGCCGAGGAGCTCGGCCTGGGCGACCTGGGCAACGCCATCGACGTCGTCATCAACGAACAGTCCGTCAGTTTCCGCATCAGCAACGAGCTGCTCTTCGGCTCGGGCCAGGCTACCCTCAGCGCCTCCGGCCCCGACCTGATCCGCAAGCTGGCCGAGGTCGTGAAGCGCAACGACTATCCCCTGTCGGTGGAAGGGCACAGCGACAACGTGCCCATCCAGACGCGCCAGTTCCCGTCCAACTGGGAGCTTTCCTCCAGCCGCGCCACCAGCGTCCTGCGTGAACTGGTCCGTGACGGCGTGCCGCCCGCGCGCCTGCGCGCCGTGGGCTTCGCCGACACGCGGCCGTTGTCGCCCAACGACACCACCGCCGGCCGCGCCGCCAATCGCCGCGTGGAACTGGTGATGGAAATCACCCCGCCCAACCGGCCTGCCGAGGCAGCGCCCAGTGCCGCCCCCGCGTCGCCCGAAGGCAGCCAGCCCGCGGCGGCGGCAACCCCGCCCGCCATTCACTGAGGTCACACACGGCCCGGTGCCACGCGGACGCGTGGCGCCCGGCAAGGCGGTAAGCTAGCGGCTTTTTCGCGCCCCCGCCCACGTGGCGGATATCGCGGCCACTGGAACACACCTGCCGTCCATGCCTTACCAGAGTGCGCCCACCGAACTCCTCGCCACCACCTGGCGGCGCGCGCAAGCGCGCCATGAGCCCGGCACCCACGCCCGCCTGCGTGACCTGGTGGCCGAGCACAGAACCACGCTTGCCACGCGCTTCTACGAAGCGATGCTGGAATCGCCATCGGCTTCACGCTTCCTGTCGCACCAGCTCGTCCAGACACGTCTGCACGCCGCGCTGCAGCGTTGGCTCGACACCGTGTTCGACATCGCCTTCAACGCGCGCTACGACGAGGCCGTGGCCTTCCAGCGGCACATTGGCGAGGTCCATGCGCGCATCGGCATTCCGTCCCACCTGGTCATGCAAGGCGCGCGCGCGCTGATGATGGACCTGCACGCGCTGCTGGGCGATGCGCCCGTCGCCGAGCGCGCGCAGGCCCTGGCCTGTGCCGTGGACACCATCGGCCAGGCCACCGAGATCATGTGCCATGCCTACGACACCTTCCACGAGCGCAACACCCGCGCGGAAGAGTCGTACCGCCTGTTCGTGGTGTCGCAGGACATCGTGTCCGAGAAGGAAAAGCAGCGCGCCGCCCTGCTGGACTGGGAAAACACTTTCGTCTATGAAATCGCCGTGAACGGCGCCGGTCCGTCGCTGCCGCGGCTGGGCAAGTCCGAGTTCGGCATGTGGTTCCTGCACAAGGCCGCCCATGCGTTCGAAGGCTCCAAGGACGTCGAGAACATCCTGGCGCAGATCACGCAGGTCGACGAGGCCGTCGCAGGCCTGGCCGACACGCCCGCCCAAGCTGCCATCCCCGTGCTCAAGACCGTGCGCGAGCAATGCGCGGCCATCCGCTTCCTGCTGGAGGGCCTGTTCGCCCAGGCGGCCCACCTGGAGTCAGGCCGGGACACGCTGACGCGCCTGCTCAATCGCAAGTACCTGCAGGTGGTGATGGCGCGCGAGATCAACTATGTGCGGCAGAAAGCCTCGCACCTGTCCGTGCTGTCCATCGACATCGACCACTTCAAGGGCATCAACGACCAGTATGGCCACGATGGGGGCGACGCGGTGCTGCAGCACCTGGCGCTTTTCCTGACGCAAAGCGTGCGCAGCGGCGACTATCTGTTCCGCCTGGGGGGCGAGGAATTCCTGATCGTGCTGGTCGACGCCAATGAAGCCCAGGCCATGGCCATCGGCGAGAAGCTGCGCCGCCGCGCCGAGCTTGAACGCATTGCGCTGCGGGATGGCCAGACGCTGTCGGTGACATTGAGCATCGGCGTGGCCACGCACGACGGCCACCCCGACTATCAACGGCTGCTGAGCGCAGCCGACACGGCCCTGTATGGCGCCAAGCGGGCCGGACGCAACCGGGTGCTGGCGAACTCGGCGCTTTGATCGGCACGGGCATGGCGCCCGCGCATCACGATCGAGGCATCAGACGATGCGCGAGTAGGTCGCGCCCGAGGCACGGCCCGCCTGCAGGTAGCGGTCGAACACCATCGCCACGGCACGCACGAAGAACCAGCCTTGCGGACTGACCTGAAGGACCTGCTCGCCGGCGCTGACCAGTCCCATCTCGGACAGGCCCTGCAAGGCCTCGCGTTCGGTGGCGAAATACTGCCAGAAACGCAGGCCATGCTCGCGCTCGAAGGCGGGAATATCGATGCGGCCCTGGCACATGATCTGCATGATGACCTCGCGACGCAGCAGGTCGTCCACGCCCAGGACCATGCCCTGCACCACCGGGAAACGGCCGCGGTCCAGCCTGGCGTAGTACTCCTCCAGCGTCTTGGCGTTCTGGCTGTAGGTGTCGCCCACGCGGCCGATGGCCGAGACGCCCAGCGCGATGATGTCGCAGTCCGGGTGCGTGCTGTAGCCCTGGAAGTTGCGCTGCATGCGGCCCTCGCGCTTGGCGATGGCCAGGGAATCCTCGGGCAGCGCGAAATGGTCCATGCCGATATAGGTGTAGCCGGCGGCAAGGAAGCCTTCGATCGCCGAACCCAGCAGGCCGATGCGGGTTTCGCCATCGGGCAGGTCGGCGTCCAGGATGCGGCGTTGCGGCTTGAAACGCTGCGGCAGGTGCGCATAGCCATACAGCGCGATGCGGTCCGGCCGCAGCGAGGCGACCTGCGCAATGGTGTGCGCGAAGGATTCGCGGCTCTGCTTGGGCAGGCCGTAGATGAGATCCATGTTGACGGACTGGAAGCCCAGCGCGCGGGCGCTTTCCGTCAGGCGCTGCACGCTTTCGAAGGACTGGATGCGGTGCACGGCGCGCTGCACGTCGGCGTCGAAATCCTGCACGCCCAGGCTCAGGCGGTTGAAGCCCATTTCGGCCAGGCGCGCCAGCCGCGCCGGCGTGGCCGTGCGCGGATCCACTTCGATCGAGACCTCGGCATCGGGCGTCAAGGGAAACGCCGTGCGCAGGGCGCGCATCAGCCGCGCAAGCTCGTCGTCGTCGAGGAAGGTGGGCGTGCCCCCGCCGAAGTGCAGTTGCGAGGCAGCGCCACCGCCCATCAGCCGCACGTGCATGGCGATCTCGCGCTCCAGCGCGTCCAGGTAAGGCTCGGCGCGCTCGTGGTGCCGCGTCACCACCTTGTTACAGGCGCAGTAGTAGCAGACGGACTGGCAGAACGGCACGTGCACGTACAGCGACAATGGCCGGGCGAGCCCGGCAGCCGACTCGGCGGCCCGCGCGGACAAGGCCTGGCGGTACTGCATGTCGCCAAACTCCTTGCCGTAGCGGTCCGCGGTGGGATAGGAGGTATAGCGCGGGCCGTTCTTGTCCAGCCGTCGCAGCAGCTCGGGCGAGAACAGGGGCGCGGGAGTCGGGGAAGGAGGGGGGCTGGCCAGGGTATCCATGCGATGCAGTATGAAAGCCCCCCGGCCGCCCCGTCTTGATCTGGCGCAAGGCACCTGACGCCGCCCTGCCCTAGCCTGTGCGGTATCTGCTACCACTAGGCCATTTAACCCATGCAGTATTCCCCTCTCGAGATCGCCGGACACAGCCTTCTGCCCATCGTGCAAGGCGGTATGGGCGTCGGCGTCTCGGCTCACCGCCTGGCGGGCGCCGTCGCACGCGAAAATGCCGTCGGCACCATTGCCAGCGTGGACTTGCGCCACCATCACCCCGACCTGCTCGAACAGACCGAGGACTGCCACGACCGTGAGCGGCTCGACCAGGCCAACCGCATCGCGCTGGACCGCGAGATCCAGGCCGCGCGCGCGCATGCCGAAGGACGCGGACTGATCGCCGTGAATGTCATGAAGGCCGTGCGTGATCACGCCTCGCTCGTGCGCCAGGCCTGCGAAAGCGGCGCCGACGCCATCGTGATGGGCGCCGGCCTGCCGGTCGACCTGCCCGAGATGACGGCCGACCACCCCCGCACGGCGCTCATCCCCATCCTGTCCGAATCGCGCGGCGTAGCCGTGGTGCTGAAGAAGTGGATGAAAAAGGGCCGCATGGCCAGCGCCGTGGTGATCGAGCACCCCGCGTACGCAGGCGGCCATCTGGGCGCCTCCAGGCTGGATGACGTGCGCCATGAGCGCTTCGGCTTCGCCCGCGTGCTGGAAGAATGCCGCGCCCTGTTCGACGAACTGGGCCTGGGGCGCGACGCCCCCAAGCTGGTGCTGGCAGGCGGCGTGGGCTCGCATGCCGACGTGCGTCATTGGCTGGCGAACGGCGCCGACGGCATCCAGGTGGGCACGGCATTTGCCGTCACTGAGGAAGGCGACGCGCATGAGAACTTCAAGCGCGTGCTGATCGACGCGGACACCGACGCGCTCAAGGAATTCGTCAGCGTGGCCGGCCTGCCCGCGCGCGCGGTCGGCACGCCGTGGCTGGTGCGTTACCTGCGCCAGGAAACCACGCTGCAGTCACGCACCAAGGCCGACCCGCGCCGCTGCAGCCAGCGCCTGGACTGCCTGAGCCAGTGCGGCCTGCGCGACGGCCTGGCGAAATTCGGGCAGTTCTGCATCGACCTGAAGCTGGCCGCGGCGCTGCGCGGGGAGGTCGACAAGGGCCTGTTCTTCCGCGGCGCCACCAAGCTGCCTTTCGGCAAGGCCATCCGGCCGGTGCGGGAGCTGATCGACCATCTGCTGCATGGAACCGAACCCGCCGCAGCGTAGGTCCGGAAGGCAGGCACGGTTCGGTGGCTGCCGATTATCTCGGTTTGCTGCCGATTATCTGACCCTTTGATGTGTTCTTTTTCCCGCAGCTGAAGAAAAATGCGGGAGCAGAAACACATTTATTTTCATTTGTTACTTTTCGAAACTGCTCGGAGAGAATGATGATGAAACCGGGTCAGGCCGCCCTTCTTTTTACCGCCATGCTGGGCGGATGCACGTCGATGCAGGGTCCCAGCCTGCCCAAGCTGGAGGTGGCGCTGAGCGCACAACAGCTGATCGCCAAGGCCGCGGTGGCGCAGGACGACTACAGCGACAAGTTCAATGCGCTGGCAGTGAACGGTGACTACATCGGCCTGGGCCTCATCGGACTGGCCGCAGGCGCAGCGGGCAGCCTGATCTATGGCGCAAGCACCGACGTGATCGCGGGCATCGGCCTGGCGGCCGGCGCCACGCTGGCGGCCCAGAACTACATTGGCTCCGCGTCGAACCAGAACGTCTACCTCCAGGGTCACCAGGCGCTGGAATGCTTCATCCAGAACGCCTCGCCCTTCATCCAGCATCCACACACGCAAGGCATCGACGGCCTGACGCCCCGGATCGCCGCCTTGCGGCGTGCCGTCCTGACCCTGGATGAGCAGGAGACCCTGGCCAAATCGATGCGCGCGGACCTGGACCAGGGAAAGCAGCTCACGACGGATCTCGAGAAAAGCGTCGCGGCCTGGAAAGCGCACCCCCAACGGCTGCGCGCCAACCTGCTGTCCATCCAGTACAAGGTGATCAGCACCTTGCGCCAGCAACGCAACATCGATTTCAACCAGTTGCTTGGACAACTCAACACCCAGGCGATCGCGGCGGCTGCCGGCGCCAAGGCGCCTGCCCCGGGCGCCGTGCAGCTAGGCACCAAAAGCACGGGCACCCCAGCGCTGGAACAAGCCGCCGCGGCATCCACCACGATTCAGGCGCTGGCGACGGATGCGGACATCGTCAATACGCTCAACGCGGACCTCCCCGGCGCACTGACCCGCGCGGATGCCTGCGCGGCCCTCATTCCCTGAGCAAAAAAAACGCGCCCCGAGGGGGCGCGTTCTTCATTCAGGCAATCCTGATCAGGAGGCTTTCTTTGCGCCGTCCTTGTCCTTGCCACCGAAGGGATAGGCGCCGCCCGTGGGCTCGCCCGGCTTGGGCGGAATGACCAGCGACAGGATCATCGTCGCGGCAAGGATCGTCGCCGTGCCCAGCAGCGACCACATCACCGGGATCTTGTAGATGTCGATGAGCAGCATCTTCGTGCCGATCAGCACCAGCACCAGCGCCAGGCCATAAGGCAGCAGGTGGAAACGCTCGTGCATGCCGGCCAGCAGGAAGTACATGGCGCGCAGGCCCAGGATCGCGAAGACGTTGGACGTCAGCACGATGAAGGGGTCGGTCGTGATGGCGAAGATCGCCGGGATCGAATCGACCGCGAAGACCACGTCCACGATACCGATCAGCAGCACCACGACCAGCATGGGCGTGGCGACCTTCTTGCCGTCGATCTTGGTGAAGAAGCGTTCGCCGTCGTAGTCGGGCGCGATCGTCAGCTTGCGGCGCACCCACTTCAGCGCGGGATTGTTGTCCAGGTCGGGCTCCTGGCCCGCCGCCCACCACATCTTGATGCCGGTGAACACCAGGAAGGCGCCGAAGACGTACAGGATCCAATGGAACTCGCTGATGAGCCAGGCGCCGACCAGGATCAGCACGCCGCGCAACACCAGCGCCGCAAGGATGCCGATCATGAGCACGCGCTTCTGGAATTCGGGCGGCACCGCGAAATACGTGAACAGCAGCAGGAAGACGAAGATGTTGTCGACCGCCAGCGCCTTTTCAACCAGGTAGCCGGTGATGAACTCCAGCGCCTTGTCATTGGCGATCGCGCGTTCGGCCGCATCAGGCCCCATGCCGCCCAGGCCCCACCAGACGAGGCCGACGAACACGAAGCTGGCAGCCACCCAGATCAATGACCAGATGGCGGCAGCGCGTATGGAGACTTTTTGGGCGCCCTGACGATTGAGGGCGAAGAAATCGAGAAGCAACGCAACGATCACGAAAACCGTGAACAGCGTCCACAACATTGGCGTACCGACAGATACCATGGCGAGACCCTTTGTAACGGGATGGGAAGAGGAAAAAACCCATGCCGGTCTCGCCAGCCGCGCTTGTGACGCGGACCACAGTGCCGGGATTCCGCGGCGGCGCATAGTGGCCACCCGGCTTCCGTGCTGACGACACTGCAGGAGCCAAACTGCGGGCTCCGGCTACTCCCCGAGAGAGCGAGCCGCGATTAAATCAATCCCGGCCCGGCCTGTCAACTTCATTCAGCTTACAGTCAGGATGCATTGCGCAACCAGGCGCAACGGTCCTGCCACGCTGCTTACATTCCTAGTACGCCCTGCCCCACATGCGGGAAAAGACGCCGTCCTTCAGCACCACTCGGTGATAGACCGCCGCAGCGACGTGCCCCACGATAAGCGCAAGCAGCACCCAGGCCAGCAGGCCGTGGAACGTGCTGGCCGGCGTGATGAGCGCCGGAATCTCCTGCCCGCTCGCTTCGAAGAGCGGCATGCCGAAAGGGGAAAAGCCGCGGCCTCGGCCATAGGCCCGCAGCACGGCCAGGAAGGGCACGAGGATCATCAGCGCATGCATCAGCAGATGGCTGACACCTGCCAGCCGGCCCAGGACACCCGTGTGCAGCGGGCGGCGGCCGATATTGACCAGGCCCCATGTGCCCCGCAACACGGCCAGGAGCAGCAGCAGGAAGCCCAGGCTGCCGTGGTTGGACCAGAGCAGGCGCTCCAGGGAAACGCCGCGCGCGAAAACGTGCAGCAACGCGCCCAGCAACTGGACGGTCAGCAGCAGCGCCATTGCGCCATGCAGCACGCGGCTGACGCGGCCATAACGTTCAGGGGTGTCGAAACAGGAAGTGCGCATGGGGATATCCAGCTGGCCAACCAGGGAAAGAGCTTCCCGCACAGGGAAAGTTCCGCAGTGCAGCATGATTTTCACCGTCGCAAGGATCGGTGCGAAAACGCCAAGGACCGCAATTTTTTCCGCGCCGGACGCCTATTTAAGGCAGAAACGCGGCCTTTCTTTTCCCGACGAACCGCAATTCCATCAGTTATCTTTGCCTGCTAGCGAGCCGGCATGCCCATCGGGGGAAGACATACCCGCTCATGCCAGGATAAATGGATGAACCGCACTCGAGTCATAGCCTATGGGATCGTGATGGCCATCATCGGCGCCATTCTTCCCATTGCGCTCATGGCCCAGTTCTCGTGGACGCAGGCAGTCGGTGCGGAACAGAAGCACCTGACGGAACTGGCCGACCGGACGATCCGGCGGGCCAAGCTCTCGTTTGACCAGGCCGTCAGCGCCCTGCGCCAGATGGAAGACCTGGGCCTGCTGCCCTGCTCGCGCGCGCACATCGATGCCATGCGCCGCCTGACCATGAACGTCCGGCCGATCGAGGAAATCGGCTATTTCAACGACAACCTGCTGCGCTGCACGTCCTGGGGCGTGACGGAAACCGACATCTCGCGCGCCCGGGTCGATTACGTGACGCCCGACGGCATCGAGGTCACGATCTCCCTGCGTCCCTCGGTCACCCGCGGCGATCCCATGATGGCCATCCAGGTCGGCGCGCATAACGCCCTGGTGAACACGGCCCGCTTCACGGACCTGATCATCGACGATGTCATCCAGCTCGCGATCACCCGCAACGACGGCACGCCCATCGCGGACCTGAACGGCCCAGCCCCGGCCACGGTGCGCGACATGCTGCGCGGCCGCGCCAGCGGCGTCACCCCCACGCACCTCTATGCCTGGGCCAGCCACGGCGGCTGGACCGCGCTGGCGATACAGCCCCGCAGCGCCATGCAGGAGAACCTGCGCCGCGAACAGAGCATGCTGATTCCGATCGGCGCCTTCATCAGCCTGTTCATCGTCGCACTCGTCTTCCGCCTGTCGCGCGAGCGGCTGTCGCCGCTGGCCGAACTGCAGATCGCCGTCAAGAAACGCGAGTTCGTGGTGCATTACCAGCCCATGGTCGACCTGCGCAACGGCGCCTGCGTGGGCGCCGAGGCGCTGGTGCGCTGGCGCCGGCCCGATGGCACGATGGTTCACCCGGACATGTTCATTCCCCTGGCCGAGGAAAGCGGCCTCATCCTGCCCATCACGGACCAGGTCATCGACACGGTGGTGCGCGACCTGGGCGGCATGCTTGCGCAAGACCGCGCCATGCACGTTGCCATCAATCTGAGCGCCGAGGACGTGCGCACCGGCCGCGTGCTGCCGGTGCTGTCGAAAGCGCTGGAGCACTCGGGCATACAGAACCAGCAGGTCTGGCTGGAAGCGACCGAGCGCGGCTTCATGGACATCGCCTCGGCGCGGGCCACCGTTGCCAAGGCGCGCGCCATGGGCCACTGCGCGGCACTGGACGACTTCGGCACCGGTTATTCCAGCCTGCAATTCCTGCAAGGGCTGCAACTGGACGCGCTGAAGATCGACAAGTCCTTCGTGGACACCATCGGCAAGGAGTCTGCCTCGAGGGCCGTGGTGTCCCACATCATCGACATGGCCCGGACCCTTGACCTGCTGATCGTGGCCGAGGGCGTGGAAACCCAGGCGCAGGCCGACTACCTGCGCGAACATGGCGTGGCCCTGGCCCAGGGCTGGCACTATGCCAAGGCCATGCCGCTCGACGAGTTCCTCGCTTTCTACCAGCAGTCGCGCCTGCATCACCGCCCCCCAGCTCCCCACGCCTGAGACCGCGCACTGCCGCGGTGCAAGCGCGCACCAGCCTCGTGCCGCACCGCACCAGCCCCCAACGCCGCCTGAGCGTCTGCGCCCTGCCAGGGCGCGGAGACGGCAGCGCTGGCACGCCTCTTGCTTGATTGATCCTGCGCGGCCTGCCTCATGGGCCACGCGCAACGATCAGACAGGCCCGCGAGGGCCGAATTGGGCAACGGCGTCCTCTTCCTTCCGTCCTCATGGCGGCAGGGACAGGACGCCGTTGTCGTTGGAGCCGAGCAAACATGCTGGAAGACAAAGCCACCCGTATCACCCTGTTCAGCCTGCGCAGCGCGCCGATGCGCGCCTTCCACCTGACCTGGCTGGCCTTTTTCGTCTGCTTCTTCGCCTGGTTCGCATGCGCGCCGCTGATGCCGGTGATCGTGCAGGCGTTCTCGCTGACGCCCGAACAGGTGGCCAACATCAACATCGCCGCGGTGGCGGTGACCATCCTGGTGCGCATGCTGGTCGGCCCCCTGTGCGACCGCTACGGCCCGCGCCGCGTCTACACGGGGCTCATGACGCTGGGGGGCGCTGCCCGTCTTCGCGCTGGCCTTCGCGGACGACTACCTGACCTTCCTGCTCTGCCGCCTGGGCATCGGCGCCATCGGCGCCAGCTTCGTCATCACGCAGTACCACACCTCGGTCATGTTCGCGCCCAACGTGGTGGGCACGGCCAACGCCACGACCGCCGGCTGGGGCAATGCGGGCGCCGGCGCCGCCCAGGCCCTGGTGCCGCTGCTCTTCTCCGCCATCCTTTTCCTGGGCGTGGACACGGCCCAGGCGTGGCGCGGCGCCATGCTGGTGCCCGGCGCCGCGCTGCTGGCCATGGCCTGGCTGTACTGGCGCCACACCCAGGACTGCCCGCAGGGCGACTACGCGACGCTGCGTCGCGACGCCGCCAGGCTGCCGCCGCGCAAGGGAGGCTGGGCCAGCTTCCGCCAGGCCTGTGGCAACTACCGGGTGTGGATGCTGTTCCTGACCTACGCGGCCTGCTTCGGCGTGGAAGTCTTCATGCACAACATCGCCGCCATCTACTACGTCATGCATTTCGACTTCTCGCTGCGCGACGCAGGCCTGGCCGCCGGCACCTTCGGCCTGCTCGCCCTCTTCGCCCGCGCGCTGGGAGGCTGGCTCTCGGACAAGGCCGCCGCCCGCTGGGGCCTGGATGTGCGCGCCAGCCTCCTGTGCCTGCTCATCATCGGCGAAGGCCTGGGACTGCTGTGGTTCTCGCAGGCGTCCGGCGCCGTCATGGCGATCCTTGCCATGCTGGTCTTCGGCCTCTTCACCCACATGGCCTGCGGCGCCACCTATGCGCTGGTGCCCTTCGTGGACCGCAAGGCCCTGGGCGGCGTGGCCGGCATCGTGGGCGCGGGCGGCAACGTCGGCGCGGTGGCGGCGGGCTTCCTGATGAAGGAAGTGGGCGACATGCAAGGCACGCTGCTGTGGCTCGGCGCCTTCGTGGCGGTGTCTTCGCTGTGCGCGCTGGCCGTGCGTTTCTCGGCCGAACACAAGGCCAATGAGGCCGCGCTGCGCGACCGCGCGCTGGCCGCCGGCGGCCTCGCGCGATAAGGAGCCCGCGATGCCTGCCGGCCAAGTCAAGACTGCCTGTCCGTATTGCGGCGTGGGCTGCGGCATGATCCTGCACGTCGAGGACGGCCGGGTCGCCAAGGTGTCAGGCGATCCGGAACATCCCAGCAACACGGGCCGGCTGTGCACCAAGGGCCTGTCGGCGCACGTGCCGATCAGCGATGCCGGACGGCTGCGCCAGGCCTACGTGCGCCGCGCGCGCGGCCAGGACCCCGTGCCCACGCCCATGCAGGACGCCATCGCCGAGACGGCGCGCAGGCTGGGCGGCATCCGCGATGCGCATGGCCCGGATGCGATTGCGCTGTATGTGTCGGGCCAGATGTCGCTGGAGGCGCAATACCTGGCCAACAAGCTGGCCAAGGGATACCTGCGCACCGCGCACATCGAATCGAATTCGCGGCTGTGCATGGCCAGCGCGGCCAGCGGCTACAAGCTCTCGCTGGGCGCCGACGGGCCGCCTGGCTCATACGAGGACTTCGACCGCAGCGACCTGTTCTTCGTGATCGGCGCGAACATGGCCGACTGCCATCCCATCCTGTACCTGCGCATGATGGACAGGGTGAAGGCCGGCGCGCGTCTCATCGTCGTCGACCCGCGCCGCACCGCCACGGCCGAGAAGGCCGGCCTGCACCTGGCGCCCCGGCCAGGCACCGACCTGGCGCTGCTCAACGGCCTGCTGCACCTTCTGCACGCCGAAGGCCGCGTGGACCCGGCCTTCATCGCCGCGCACACCGACGGCTGGGACGACATGCCCGCCTTCCTGGCCGGCTATACGCCCGCGCATGTCGCTGGCATCACCGGCCTGTCCGAGCAGGACATCCGCCAGGCCGCCGACTGGATCGGCGAGGCCGGCGAGTGGATGAGCTGCTGGACCATGGGCCTGAACCAGAGCACGCACGGCACCTGGCACACCAACGCGCTGTGCAACCTGCACCTGGCCACCGGCAAGATCTGCCGGCCAGGCAGCGGCCCGTTCTCGCTGACCGGGCAACCCAATGCCATGGGCGGGCGCGAAATGGGCTACATGGGCCCCGGCCTGCCCGGCCAGCGCAGCGCGCTGGATCCGCGCGACCGCGAGGAAGTGGAAGCGTCGTGGGGGCTGGCGCCCGGCACGCTGCGCACGGACGCAGGCAATGGCACCGTGGATCTCTTCGCACGCATGGCGCAAGGCGAGATCAAGGCCTGCTGGGTCATCTGTACCAATCCGGCCGCCAGCGTGCCCGACCGCGACACGGTGGCGGCCGGCCTGCGCGCGGCCGAGCTGGTCATCACGCAGGATGCCTTTCTCGACACGGAAACCAACCGGCACGCCGACATCCTGCTGCCCGGCGCGCTGTGGGCCGAGGCCGACGGCGTGCTCATCAACTCCGAGCGCAATCTGACGCTGACGCCGCGCGCCGTCGACCCGCCTGGCGAAGCCTGGCCCGACTGGCGCATCATTGCCGCCGTGGCCACCGGGTTGGGCTATGGCGATGCGTTCCGCTACGACACCGCCGCCGACGTCTTCGCGGAAATCACCCGCCACGCCAACCCGCGCACCGGCTATGACCTGCGCGGGGCCAGCCACGCGGCACTGCGCGAAGCGCCGATCCAGTGGCCCTGTGCGCCGGGCGAGGCGCGGCTGCGCCATCCGATCCGCTACGTGCGCCACGCCGACGGCCAACGGACGCTGCGCTTCCCCACCGCCAACGGCCGGGCGCGCTTCCACGCGCGGCCCTACGCGCCGCCCGCCGAGCTGCCCGACGCCGACTACCCGCTGGTGCTGAACACCGGCAGGCTGCAGCATCAATGGCACACCATGACCAAGACGGGCAAGGTGGCCATGCTGAACAAGCTGAATCCCAAGCCCTTCGTGGAAATCCATCCGCAGGATGCCGCGGCGCTGCGCATCGCGCCCCAGACCCCGGTGGAGATACGTTCGCGACGCGGCCGCGCCGTGCTGCCCGCCGTCATCAGCGAGCGCGTGCAGCCGGGCAGCTGTTTCGCGCCGATGCACTGGAACGATGTCCAGGGCGACGCGCTGTCCGTGAACGCCGTCACCAGCACGGCCGTGGACCCCGTCTCCTTGCAGCCCGAATTGAAGTTCTGCGCGGTGGCGCTGGCCCCCGTGGCCGCGCCGCAAGCCGTGCCCGACGACGCAGGCAAGGCCGCCCCCCTGCCGGCCCCCACGGCGACGGCAGGCGCGCCCGTGCTTGCGCTGGATGCCCTTTCTGCTGCCCTGGGCCTGGGCCCCGCGGCGCCGCCGCCACTCGACGAGCAGGAGCGTCTGTATGTGAGCGGCCTGCTGGCAGGCCTGCGGGCGGCGGAGACCCTGTCCGGCGACCCGCAAGGCGTGCCCGTCGTGCCGCCCCAGGCGCCGCTCAATCCCTCGGCACGACTGTGGCTGGACGGCATGCTGGCCGGCCTCTACAGCCGTGCCGCCCTGCCGGCCAACGACACCGCCGCCCCGGCCCCGGCACCTTTGCGGATCGTGGGCAGCCGCCCGAAAGTGGCACTGCTGTGGGCCTCGCAGACCGGCAACATCGAATCGCTGACCGAACACTACGCCACCCTGCTCATGGAGGCCGGGTTCGAGATCCGTGTCGCCTGCATGGCGGACTTCCCGGTGGCCCACTTCGCCAAGGTCCAGTACGCGCTATGCCTGACCAGCACCTTCGGCGACGGTGATCCGCCCGACAACGGCCAGGCGCTGTGGCAGGCCTTGCAGGCGGATGACGCGCCGCGCCTGGACGGCCTGCGCGTCGGCGTGCTGGCCTTCGGCGACCGCAACTACGACAGCTTCTGCGGACACGGCCGACGGCTGGATGCGCGCCTGGCCGAGCTGGGCGCCATCCGCCTGGCGCCACGCGTGGAGTGCGACGTCGACTTCCAGCCCCAGGCCGACAACTGGCTCACCCAGCAGATCGCCTGCATCAAGGCGGACGATGCCGAGCGTCATGCCGCCACCCCGCGCGCGCCGACGTCCGGCACCGCCGCCACCAAGGCAAGCCCCGCGCCTGCGCGCCTGCTGGGCAACACGCGCCTGAGCGGGCCCGGCGCGGCGAAGGACACGCGCTGCGTCGCACTCTCGCAGGAAGCGGGCGGCCTGGACTACGACGCGGGCGACGCCCTGGGTGTCTGGGCCCGCAACTGTCCTGAACTGGTCGAGGAAATCCTGCACCTGGTGCACTTGCCCGCGGATGCGCCCGTCACTGTCGGCGGGCTGGGCGAACTGGCGCTGGGCGAGGCGCTGGCCTGCCATTTCGACATCACGCGCCCGACGCCCGAGGCGCTGGCAAGCATCGCCGCGCGCACCGGCAACACCGCGTTGGCGGCGCTGCTGGAGGCGCCGCGCAAGGCCGAGCTGAAGCACTGGCTGTGGGGCCGCCAGCTGGCCGACGTGCTGCATGAGTCCCCCATGACCTTGACCGCCCAGGAACTTGTGGGCCTGCTCAAGCGCATGCAGCCGCGCCTGTACTCCATCGCTTCCAGTCCCCGCGCGCATGCCGGGGAAATCCACCTGACCGTGTCGGCCGTGCGTTATCACAATGGCCGGCGCGCACGGAAAGGCGTGGCCTCGACCTTCCTGGCTGATCGCGCCGGGGACGGCCACGTGCCGGTCTTCGTGCAGAAGTCGGCCCATTTCCATCCGCCGGCGCAAGGCGACGTGCCCATCATCATGGTTGGCCCGGGCACCGGCATCGCGCCTTTCCGCGGCTTCCTGCATGACCGCCGCGCCACCGGCGCGCGCGGGCGCAACTGGCTGTTCTTCGGCGAACAGCACGCGGACAGCGGCTTCTATTACCGGGACGAACTGGACACCATGCGCCAGGACGGGCTGCTGAGCCGCCTGGACCTCGCCTTCTCGCGCGACCAGGCCCGGAAGACCTATGTCCAGGACCGCATGCGCGAGCAAGGCGCGCAGCTCTGGTCCTGGCTGCAGGATGGCGCGCACTTCTATGTCTGCGGCGATGCGTCCCGCATGGCCAGGGACGTGGACACCGCGCTGCGCGAGATCGTCGCCCGGCAGGGCGCAATGTCCGACGAAGCCGCCGGCGAGTTTGTGACGGGACTGGCGCGCGACAAGCGCTATCTGCGCGACGTGTACTGACCCCTCCGCGGTCCCGGCCTGGCAGCGCCCCCAGAAACGCGCGCCCCCGATCAGCCAGGGTTGCGCATCTGCAGGAAAGCCACATCCATCCATCGGGCCAGGTTCACGTCGCGCTGGCTCAGGCCCTGGATCTCGTGCGTGGCCAGCACCACCTCGACGTCGGCATACACATTGCGCCACTCCGGGTGATGATCCAGTGCCTCGGCCTGCATCGCCACGCGTGTCATGAAGCCAAAGGCCGCGTTGAAATCCTTGAAGCGGAAATGGCGCGCGATGGCGTCGCGGCCAGGCACCTGCCTCCAGTCAGGCAGCTCGGCCAGGACGGTTGGCAGGGCAAGTCGGGCCGGGGGCGTGCGCGTGGCCATGGCGGGGTCTCCAGGTAGGGGGACGGCGCTGCGCGTGTCAGGCGCGGCGGAACAGATCGGGATAGTCCAGCACGAAGCCGTCGGCATCCACCGAGATGTCGCGCCGGAAGTCGGCGTCCAGCGATTCGAAGCGATGCCGTCCGCCGGCCAGCCGTGTATAACGCTGCGGCGCCTTCGACAGTGCCAGGCCGGGCCAGCCGACGTGGACGACATGGATCTCGGCCGACGCGCCCTCTGCCAGGTCCAGGCGACGGATGGGCAATGTATTGGTGGCGGGCGACACGCTCAGGTCGACATCGATGGCGCCCGCCAGTTCAGGCAAGGGCGCGCCCCCTTCAGCGGTCCAGCGCCCGTGTCCATCGGACTGCAGCTGGATGGAACAGGCGCTGCCCACCTCCTGGATGAACAGACGGCGCGTGCGCCAGGCCGCGTCGACATGCAGGCGATACCGCAAGGCGCCGCGCTGGCCCGAGTCGGCCTGCATCACGACAACGGCATCGAAGATCGTGCCGCCAGCCAGGGTCTGCACGTGCAGGTGTTCCAGGCTGGGGGAGGCCAGCCCCTCCCAGCGCAAGGTCAAGGGAGTGGCGGTGTCGGTGCGAGTATCCATGCAGGCAGCATAAAGCGGATCCGCCAGCAAAACCGTAACGGGAAGCGCCCCGCCCGGCCTAGCGGTAGGGCTTGACCAGCGTCGCCAGGGCCGGCGACTGCAGCAGGTCGAGGCACTGCATGACGTGCAGCGGCTCGCCGCTCTTGCTTTGATAGGGCTTGGCAAGATGCGTGCCGACCAGGGCCGCGATCTCGCCATAGACATCGGCGTCAGCCGAGCCCAGTTCGACATAGGCGCCGGACGCACGGCGCGCATCGGCGCCGAAGGGCGTATCGGGGAAGGCGCGCTGCAGGCATTGGCTGACCGCGAATTTTTCCAGGCGCTGCGCCTCGGATTGTTGGGGCGCTTCCCGCGTGGCGGGCGCCCCGCAGGCCACCAGCGGCCAGGCCAGTACGCTGGCCATGATCCATCGACGATTCATTTCAACTCCCACAGGCTCGCTCGCGTCGACTCGGCAAAATAGCACGAGTCCGAGCACATGGTGCCGTTCCACAGCGTGGCGTGGCCGGAGGCATCGCTCCAGATGGACACGTCAAAGACCAGGATGCCCTTCTTTCCCGCGAAGTTCGCCGCCGTCGGCTTCTCGTAGGTGTGCTCGGGCTTGCCGAACAGCGCTTCGAGGTGAGGCACCAGATCCTTGACGCGGTACAGATAGCGGGCCCCGCCGTCACCCGAGGACACCGCTCCGGCATTGGCCGTGATGGGGAAACCCGTCTGGTTCAGCACGTAGCTCATGCGGATGGCGCAGGCATTGGTGAAGATGCCCCCATCGATATTGCGCTTCACCTTGCCGCCGATGACCTGGCCCACGTGGGCGACCGAGCCGGCGACTCGCGAGAAGGCCGCCCAGGCCAGGTTGAAATTGGGTCGCTGCGCCATGATTCCCCTGCTTGCCGGTTGATGGTGCCGGGAACCTTATCGGGCGCGTGCGCCCCCTTTCATGACAGGAAAAAGTCCGTTACGCAGCCTTGCGGGGCGTCACATTTGGCGAGCGGTGTCACGCGTAGCGGTACAAGCCCGCCGGATTGTCGACCAGGATGCGCTGCAGGGCCTGGGCATTCCCCGCCCACGCGCCGAGCAATGCCAGCAGGTTCGCCTCGTCGGGACGCCGCGCCTGCCCCGGATGCGGCCAGTTGCTGGCCCAGAGGCAGCGCTCGGGATAGCGGCGCGCCAATTCCGCCGCCAGGCGGCCCACGTCGTCATAGCCCGGCGCACCGATGCGGGAAGTCTCATACGGCGCAGACAGCTTCACCCAGGTATTGCCCGCGTCCAGCAGGCGGCACAGGCTGTGCCAGCCCGGGTGATCCAGCGCCACGGGCGCCAGGAACTTGCCCGTGTGATCGATGACCAGCGGCGTGGGCAAGGCGAAAAGCAGAGGCTCGTAGGCCGGCAGTTCACGGCCATCAAGCTGCAGGTTGATGATCCAGCGCCACGGCGCGATACGCGCGGCCATCACCGGCAGGTCGTGCCAGCCCAGCAAGGATTGCGCGCCAGGGATCATCATGAAGCGCACGCCGCGCACGCCGGCGCGATCCCACTGCGCCAGTTGTTCCTCGGCGGTATCGGTGGCGAAGGTCAGGATGGCGCGCGCCGCGTCGCCGCCCTGCCGCAAGGCATCCAGCGTGCAGCGATTGTCGAAGCCATAGCCCACGGGCTGCACGATGACCGCGCGCGACAGGCCCAGGCGGGCGCGCAGCGCCAGGTAATCCTCCCAGCGCGCGCCCTCCGGCGCGACAGCGGGCGCGGGCATGGGGTAGCGGTCGGGGGCATAGACATGCAGATGCGTGTCGCAGGCGCCCGATGGAAGCGCCAGGACCTCAGGCATGGTTCGCGCCCGCCACCATGAAACGCTCACGGAAACGCGTGGCAAGGTCGAGGTTCAGGGCGCCCGCCGGCGCTTCGCCGCGCAGCATCGCCCCCACCTGCGCGACCGTGTCCAGCGCCTGGTGCGCCACGGCTTGCGGCGTGAGACCGCCGACATGGGGCGAGGCGATGACCTTCGGGTGCGCGGCCAGCGTCGGGCTGGGCATCTGGTCCGGCGCCCTGCCCACGTCCAGCGCGCAGCCCGCCAGGCGGCCGGCGTCCAGCGCGCGCAACAGCGCCGCGTCGTCCACCAGCTCGCCGCGCGACGCATTGATGAAGCAGGCATCCGGCCTCATGGCCGCGAAGGCGGCGTCATTGAACAGATTGGCGGTCTGCGGCACCGACGCGGCCAGGCAGACCACGTGGTCCGATTGCGCCAACAGGGCCGCCAACGTGTCGGCGCGGCGGCACGGCGCCACATCGGCCTGGAAGGGATCGTGCACGACCACGTCCATGCCCAGCGCCAGCCCCAGGCGCGCCAGATAGCGGCCGATGGTGCCGTAGCCCACGATGCCCAGCGTGGCGCCGGCCAGTTGCCGTCCCATGCGCGGCCGCGGCGCACGGCCCGCGCGATAGTCGCCCACGCCATCCGAGATGCCGCGGTCCAGGTCGATCATGGCGCCGACGATCCATTCGGCCACGGAAGGGCCGAAGCCCGGCGAGGCGCGCGTGACCAGCACGCCGTGCTGGCTGGCGGCGGCCAGGTCGATATTGCTGACATCCACGGCCACGCGACAGAACGCCACGAGCTCGGGCAGGCTGGCGAAGACTTCGGCTGGCACTGCCGGCACGCGCGCGCCGATGATGACCTGGCAGCCCTGCGCCGCGTCGATCATCTCGCGCGGCGAGAGCGGCGCGTCCTGCGCGTTGAGCCGCACGTCGGCAAGCGCGCGCAGGCCGGACAGGGCCTGCTCGCCGTAATAGTTTTCCCGCATGCGCGGGCTGTGGTTCAGGAATACTCGGATCATGCCCTGCTCCCGGAAGGCTGCGCCGCGGGCGGCGGACTGACGGATTCCCGCGGCACCAGCGCGGGATCGAAACGAAGTTGCTCGGCCGGCGCGTCAGGCTCGGTGATGCGCAGCACGGCGCGATCGACCATGGCCTGCGCCATGGGCTCGACCGGCATGGCGATGGACGTGAGCGGCGGCGACGTGAAGGCCGCCAGCACCATGTTGTCCATGCCCACCACCGAGACGTCTTCCGGCACGCGCTTGCCGGCGGCGCGCAGGCCGGCCATGAGGCCCATGGCAAGCGTGTCGTTGACCGTGACCACGCCCGTGGGCGCGGCGGTTTCGGCGGCCAGCCGCTGGCCGAGTTCATAACCGATGTCGGCCAGCTCGGAATCCCCATAGGCCGTGATGGCGCGGCCTTCATAGACCTGCGCGGACACCGGCTCGGCGGCCTGGCCCGCTGCGCGCAGGAAGCCCTGGATCTTGCGGTCGCGGCTGTTGGTGCGGCCCGCCGGCATCACGAAGGCCAAGCGGCGGTGGCCGTGATCGATGAGATGCTGCGCGGCCAGGCGTCCGGCCTCGACATTGTCGGCATAGACATGGTCGATGCCCCGGCTGCCCGCGGTACCCGGCGCGCGGTCATAGCTGATGACGGCCAGCCCGCGCGCGACGGCATCCTCGACATGGCGCTCGTCATCGAAGGACGACAGCAGGATGGCCGCGGCCACCCCGAAGCCGCTCAGGTCTTCCAGCATGCGGGCTTCCAGCGCACGGTCGCGATGCGTGTTGCACAGCATGACGCGATAGCCGTGGCGGGTCTGCGCATAGGACTCGAGCGCCGCGGCGATCTGTCCATAGAAAGGGTTGGCCGTGGACGGGACCAGCAGGCCGATGACGGGCATCTTGCCGGTCTTCAATTGGCGGGCGGCCTGGTTGGGACGGTAGCCGAGCAACTGGATGGCCTGCTGGATCCGCTCGGCGGTATCGGGGCGCAGGCGTTCCGTCCGACCATTCAAGACGTTGGACACGGAACTGATCGATACCTTGGCGAGCCTGGCTACGTCCTGGATCGTGGCCATGCCGGTCTCCTTTGCGGCCCCGCCGGCACCTGACCGGCATGATGAAGCTGGATCATATGAATCGTTCTAGTAAATCGTTATATCTCGACGAATGTATCACGCACCTGAAGGACGAACAATTCTAGCGTTTTCCCCTAGTTATTATTGGTTGTTCCGCGGTTTATACGCATGCTAGATTTCGTCACTACAACGTTTTACTAAAACGTTTTAATCGATGCATCCAAAAAACAGGGTTGCCAGGGAAGACGACCGCAAGGATCCCCGGCCCGGCCCGCCAATAAGGAGACTTGCCATGCCTCGCAGCGCCCCCTTCAAACGCCTCGCCCTGGCCGCCGCCCTGTCGGCCCTGGCCCTGTCCACCCTGCCCGCGCACGCGCAGCAGAAGAAGCGCGAGATCAAGGTCTCGCACGCACAGCAGGCCACGCTGGATTCCGAGCTGCAGATCGCGGCCTGGATCTTCCGCAACTACGTCAATGAAAATTCCGACACGCTGAACGTGCGGATCTTCCCGAACAATGCCCTGGGCGACGAGCGCTCGGTCTATGAAGGCATGCAATTGGGCGGCGGCGCCACCTGCGCCCTGGGGGGCACGGCCATCCTGAACACGTTCTCGCCCCGCCTGGGCGTGGTCGACCTGCCCTTCCTGTGGAAGGACTACGAGCACATGAACCGCTCGCTGGACGGCGATGTGGGCAAACAGCTGTCGGCCGAGCTGGAGAAGTCGGGCCTGAAGACGGTGGGCTGGCTCACCAACTGGGGCTTTCGCAACGTCATCACCGCCAACAAGCCGGTCACCAAGCCTGAAGACCTGAAGGGCCTGAAGATCCGCACCATCCAGAGCCCGGTGTATATCGAGGCGCTGAACGCCATGGGCGCGAACGCCACGCCGATGTCCTTCGGCGAGGTCTACTCCGCCATGCAGACCGGCGTGCTGGACGGCTTCGAACACGGCCCCGCCGTGGTGTTGACCGGCAAGTACTACGAGGTCACCAAGCACGTCGCGCTGACCCGCCACTTCCTGGGACCGGCCATCTTCGCCTGCTCGCTGAACGAATGGAAGCAGCTCACGGACAAGGAACGCGACGTGCTGGCGCAAGGCGTGAAGCTCGCCTCCGACATCAACCGCTCGCTGGCGCCCGTGCGTGAGGCCCAGGCGCTGGATCAACTGCGCGCCCGCGGCATGCAGGTCCACGAGATCGACACCACCTCGTTCCAGCAGAACGCCGTGAAGATCCAGGACAAGTTCGCCGCCGACCGCAAGGCCGAGGACCTGCTCACGCTGATCCGCGACGCCGGCAACCAGGCCAACGGCCAGGCCAAGTAAGCGTCACTGCAAGCCGGAGTCCGTCATGCGACATATACATTTTGCGGTGCACCTGCTGCTGGCCGCGCTCTTCGCCGTCATGGTCGTCGTTGGCGCCATGCAGGTGTTCAACCGCTTCCTGCTGAACAACTCGCTCAGCTGGAGCGAGGAGCTGCAGAAGTTCAGCTTCATCTGGCTGGTCTTCTTCGCCATTCCCGTGGCCTACCAGCGCGGCTCGCACCTGTGCGTGGACGCCATCACCAATCTCTTCCCGAACCGCGCGCGCGCCGCGCTGGCCAAGGTGGTGGACGTGATGTGGCTGGTGCTGGGCCTCGCCTTCGTCTTCCTGACCTGGAAGCTGATGAGCGTGGCGCGCTACCAGCAAAGCGCCGGTTTGGGGCTGAGCATGGCCTGGGTGTACAGCGGCATGCTGGCGGGCGGGGCCTACCTGGTCCTGTGCGCCTGCATCAAGCTGGTGTCGCGTGACGGCCCGGCGGACACCACCACGCCTGCCCAGCACATCGAGGAGCAGCAACCGTGACCTTGATACTCATCTTTGGCGGCCTGCTCGTGCTGGTCATGCTGGGCGTGCCCATCATCCTGGCCATCGCCAGCGTCAGCCTGGCCGGCGTCAGCCTGCTGGACGGCCTGGTGCCGGCGCTGATGCCGCAGAAAACCTTTTCGATGCTGGACTCCTTCAGCCTGCTGGCCCTGCCGTACTTCATCCTGGCGGGCGCCATCATGGCGCGCGGCGGCCTCAGCGAAGGCCTGATCAGCTTCTCGCAGAAGATCGTCGGCCACATCCGCGGCAGCCTGGGCCACACCGCGGTGCTTTCCTGCACGGCCATGGCCAACGTCTCGGGCTCGTCCACGGCGGAAGCGGCGGCCGTGGGATCGATCATGATCCCCGCCATGAAGAAGCAGGGCTATCAGCCCGGCATGGCCGCCTCCATCGTGGCCGCCTCCGCCACCATCGGCCCCATCATCCCGCCCAGCATGACGATGATCATCTACGGCTCGATGACCGGCGTGTCGATCGGCGGGCTGTTCCTGGCCGGCATCCTGCCGGGCATCCTGATCGCCGTCAGCCTGATGGCGGTGATCTACGGCATGTCCTACCTGCCCGCCTACCCCGAACTGCGCGCCGTGCTGCCGCGCGCCTCGTTGAAGGAGGTGCTGCGCTCGACCGTGGAGGTGTGGCCTGCGCTGCTCGCGCCCTTCGTGATCCTGGGGGGCATCCTGGGCGGCATCTTCACCGCGACCGAGGCAGGCGTGGTGGCCTGCGTCTACAGCCTGGCAGTCAGCGTGTTCTGGTATCGCGCGCTGAAGCTCAAGGACATGTTCGCGATCCTGGTGGATGCCGCGGTCACCACGGCAATGGTGGCGGGCGTCATCGGCATGGCGGGGGCGCTGGGCTGGATGCTGAGCTACCTGAACTTCAACGACCTGATGCTGGACAACCTGCGCGGCCTCACCACGAGCCCGATGCTGATGCTGCTCATCCTGCTGGCGTTGATGCTGCTGCTGACCATGCTGCTGGACGGCCTGGCGGTGGTCGTGGTGCTGGTGCCCACCATCGTCTACATCGGCGAGGCCTTCGCGCTCGAACCGATGCAGCTGGGCATCCTGATGATCATGATCACGCAGATCGCGGGCCTGACGCCACCAGTGGCCATCCTGCTCTTCATCACGACAAGCATTGCCAAGACCACGTTCATGGACACGGTGCGGGCCAGCTGGCCCTTCGTGGGTGCGCTGCTCTTCGTCCTGGGCCTGGTCGTCGTCATTCCGGAACTGGCAACCTGGTTGCCAGCGCGGGTGTTCTCGCCTTGATCAGGCAACAGGAAACACCCCTTGATGCCGCCCGGTTTTCCGGGCGGTTTTTTTTGATGCCACCGGATCAGGCTTTGGCGGGCTGCCGCGCATCGAAGCGCTCGCGCGCCGCCTCGATGGTCTCGAGGTTCTTCTCGGCCCACACCCACACCCCGCAGAACGCCGCGCCCAGGCTCAGGCCCAGGTCGGTCAGCCGGTATTCCACGTGGGGCGGCACGACCGGATGCACCGTGCGCAGCACCAGGCCTTCGCGCTCCATCTCCCGCAAGGTCTGCGTCAGCATTTTCTGGCTGATACCGTCCACCTGGCGGGCAAGCTGCGTGAAGCGCAGTTCCCCCTGCGTGGCCAGTACATCCAGGATGATCATGGTCCACTTGTCGGCCACGCGGGCGATCACCCCCGTGACCAGGGCTTCCACGCGCGGATCGGGTTTATCGGCCAGGGACAGCTTGCGCTGGATGTCGTGGTGCCTGGCGAGGTCGATGGACATGCGTTCACCCTTATCTTTTCATACTGACTTCCAGGTATGTATAGCACTTTTCGGTGCCTACTTCCCAAAAGAGAGTGTCATTTTTATCCTGCCAGCTCACACAAGACAAGGAGCTCGCATGCCTCACCCCATCCTTCCCTCGCCGGCCCGCCGGCAGCTGCTGGCCGCCGCCAGCCTTACCACCGCCGCCGTCGCCACCGGCGCGGCCGCCCCAGCACTGGCCGCCACTGCGCAGGCAGGCAAACAAGCGCCGGGCGCGGGCAAGGCCGCGCTCGTCACCGGCTCGTCGCGCGGCATCGGTGCGGCCACGGTCCGCCGCCTGGCCCAGGACGGTTATGCCGTCACCGTCAACTACCTTCGCAGCCGCGATCTCGCCGAGCGCATCGCCGCCGACATCCGCGCCGCGGGCGGCAAGGCCATCGCCGTGCAGGCGGACGTGAGCGACCCGGCCGCCGTGCGCCGGCTCTTCGACGCCACGGAGAAGGCCCACGGGGGCGTGGACGTGGTGGTGAGCAATGCCGGGATCATGCGCCTGGCGCCTTTCGGCGACATGAGCGACACGGACTTCGACGAGATGATGGCCGTCAATGTGAAAGGCAGCTTCAACGTGCTGCGCGAGGCGGCGCGGCGCGTGCGCGACCACGGCCGCATCATCGCGCTGTCGTCCAGCATCACGCGGATGCGCACGCCCACGTATGGCCCGTATGCCGCCAGCAAGGGCGCGCAGGACCTGTACGCCAGCGTGCTGGCCAAGGAGCTGGCGGGCCGCATGGTGTCGGTCAACGCGATCGCGCCGGGCGTGGTGAACACGCCGCTTTTCACCGACGGCAAGACGCCCGAACAGATCGCGGGCTTCGCGCAGCGCACGCCGCACCGCCGCCTGGGTGAACCAGAGGATATCGCCAACACCATCGCGGCGCTGTGCGCAACGGATGGCTGGTGGGTCAGCGGCCAGACCGTCTTCGCCAACGGCGGGATCGTCTAGGCCCCGTCAAGCTGGGGCGGCACCCGCAAGGTCACCCTCGTGCCCTTGCCCGCCTCGCTGTCCACGGACAGCGAGGCGCCCAGGCGTTGCGCGCGCAAGCGCATCCCGGCCAGCCCGCGCCCTGCATTCGGCTGGCTGGCCTCGCGCTGCCCGGCCTCGAAGCCCTGCCCATCGTCCCTCACCTGGATGCACAGGCCCTTGCCTTCGGCGACGATCTCGATATGCAGGTGCGTGGGCCGCGCATGCTTGAGCGCATTGTTGATCGACTCCTGCACGATGCGCAGGATCGACAGGGCCCCTGTCGCGTTCAGGCCCGCCAGCGGCGGCACGGCCTCGGCATGCCAGCCCAGGTGGATGCCCAGCGCGGCAAGCCGCGGCGCCAGGCGGAAGCGCAGATTGCCCAGCAAGGGCAGCACGTCGCCTTCGGCCACGTCCAGCGAATCGATGATGAGCCGCAAGTCCTGCAGGGACTCGTCGATGACGAGCGCCAGCTCCTTGCGATCCACCTCTTCTCGCAGGGCCAGGCGCTTGGCGGTGATCAGTTGCGCGCCCATGCCGTCGTGCATGTCCTGCAGGATGCGGGCCCGCTCCGTGCCCACCGCCGCGCGGTGATTGCGCACGGCTTCTTCGCGGTCCTGGACGAAGCGCTCGGCCAGCACGAGCACCAGCATCGCGCACAGCGGCACGGCCGCCGCCGTGTTGTAGCGGAAACTGTCCCAGGGCAGCCAGCCGAAAGGCAGCATATTGGAATGCAGGACCGCCGCCGTCCAGATGACGGCCACCCCCACAAGCAGGCCCAAGCGCATCGATCGCTGCAACCAGGCGGTTTCCAGCAACAGCGCCAGCACATATGCGATCAAGGGGTAGAACGGCATGGCATACAGCCAGACCTTGTCGCTTGCCGTCCCCAGCACGATCGTCGCGGCCGAAGCAAGCATGACGGCCAGCGACACCAGGTGGATGACCCGAGGCAGATGGCGCTTGCGCACGACCGACAGCCGATAGGCGGCCAGGCACAGCAGCCACACCATGGCGGCAAACACCACGGCGCGCACCGCATAGCGGTCGCCCCGCGACAAGGGCAGCTCGGGAATCAGATCCAGCGCCAGCGACACCGCCCCCAGCGCCAAGGTGATCTGGATGCCGGCGTACTGCTTGCGCCGATAGGCATAGGCGCAGGCCAGCGCCATGGCGGACAACATCAGGATGACCAGCGCATAGGGCATGGCCGTGCTGAGCAGGCGCTGCGGCGCCAGCATCGCCGCCATGACCGGCACGGGCCCAAGGCGAGGCGCCGACAGGCCGCTGCGCATGTCCTGGTCACCCAGCATCCGCACCAGCAACTCGTTGCGGCCAACCAGGAAAGCCGTGGACGGCAGCACGAAGTACAAGGGCGCATCCAGGTACTGCACTTCCCTGCCCTCGGGCTGTTCGTCACGCAGGCGCGCGTTCAGCAGCGCCCCGTTCAAGCTGATCTCGCCCGCCACGGCCAGGCGCGGCAAATACAGCGCCAGCGGCTCGGCCGGCAAGGCTGGCAGCACGAAATCAACGCGGTACCACGCCAGCCCGCTTGCATGGGGCCGGCGCTTGCGCCAGCTGTCCGGCAAGGTCACGGGCTCCCAGCCATCACGAGGCGGCTCGGCCGCGTCGCTGCGCACGAACTCGCCCTGCGTCAGCGTCAGCCCCCCCGGCACCGACTCGGGCGGCAGCACGGGATCCCAGACGAGAAAAACCATTTCCGCCAGCAGCAGGGCCAGCGCGATGGCCAGGGTGCGCATCAGCGGATCAGGCCACGCAGCCGCGCCTGGTTGACCGCCTCCATGCGGTTGCGCACGGCCAGCTTGCCGTAGATGTTCTTGATGTGCGTGGCCGCCGTGTGCGAGGAGATGAAGAGCTGCTCGGCCGTCTCCGATACGGTGAAGCCGCGGGCGATCAGGCTGAGGATGTGGGTTTCGCGCGAGGTCAGCGTGTCGGACTCGCGCAGCGGCGTGGTGGCCGGCGCTGCCGCCGGCACGAAGCGCGCCAGCAGGTGCTTGGCGATCTGCGGGGACAGGGGCGCGCCGCCCTCATGCACCAGGCCGATGGCACGCACGAACTCTTCGGGCACGCTGTCCTTCAACAGATAGCCGCGCGCGCCGGCCTCGATGGCCCGGATCACGTGCGCTTCGTCGCCGAACATGGTGGCGACCAACGCGGCGACGGGCGGATCGGACTGGCTCCATTCCGCGATCAGTTCCGAACCATCGCCATCGGGCAGGCCGAGATCTATCACGGCCACGGCAGGCCGCTCCCTGGCCACCAGCGCGCGCGCCTCGGCCAGCGAACCCGCGCCGCCCAGCCATCGCAGGCTGGGCTGGGCGCGCGCCATCCGCTCGAAATCCTCGCGCAGGCCGTTGTCATCCTCGACGACGACGATGGAAATGGGATCAGTCATTGCGCTCGATGCATAAGGGTGAGGCCCGGCAGAAAACCCGGGCCGGCGGCAGACTTGCGGCAAGTCATTCTAGCCGCGCCCTCGCGCGCGGAATCTACCGGATTAAGGGTATTTGATGCGCGTGAAGACCCGCCCGCCTTTGCCAGGCAGGGCTCAACAAGGCAGTGCGCCGCCCGCCCCCAACTGCGCGCGCAGCCAGTCGGCGGCCGCCAGCACGGATGCATCCGGCCCGGCGCGCAACACCAGGTGATAGGTATGCCCGGCAATGGTCGGGCCGAAAGGCTGGACGAGGTGGCCCGCGGCCAGTTCGCCCGCGACCAGCGCCAGGCTCAGCAGGGCGACGCCCTGTCCGGCCACGGCGGCCTGGATGGCATGCCCTTCGTCCGACAGGTGCAGATGGCCCCGCTCGGCGGGCGGCGGCAAGCCCGCCTGCGCAAACCAGTTGTCCCAGGTGGGATTGAAAGGCAGGCTGGCCTGCCAGGAGAAATGGATGAGCGGCGCATGCGCCAGCGCCTCGGGCGAGGTGATGCCCAACCTGGGATTGACCACGGGCGCATAGTGATCGGCAAACATCGGCTCGGCCCGCAAGCCCGGATACGGGCCACGCCCATAGCGGATCGCGATGTCGACATCGCTGTGGACCATATCCACCGGCGCATCCGAGGCATGCAGTTGCAGGTCGATGCCGGGATGCAGCTGATGGAAGCTGGCCACGCGCGGCACCAGCCATTTCGCGGTGAAGGCGTTGGTGGCGGAGATCGTCACGCGGATGCGCCTGCGTGCCTGCAACAGGCGGTCGAATGCCGCCTCGAAGGCATCGAAGCCATCGCGCAGCACCGGATAAAGCGCCAGCCCGGCCTCGGTCAGCGCAACCTTGCGCACCTGGCGCGCGAACAGCACGAGTCCGGTATGGGCCTCCAGCGCGCGGATCTGGTGACTGATGGCGGTGGGGGTCACGGCCAGCTCGTCAGCGGCCCGCTTGAAACTGCCCAGGCGCGCAGCCGCCTCGAAGGCGCGCAGCGCGGACAACGGCGGCAGGCGTCGCATGCAAGCTCAATCAGATGAGAAAAAATCATCTTATAGCTGATTATTGACCATTTGTCGCTGCGACCATCAATGCACATCATGACGTCACACCAGGAACGGATGGCTGATTTCATTTCACCCTTTCCTGGCACCTCGACTCAACGGAGACTCTCATGCTGGAACGCGTCATCACCCATCCCGATCCCTACGAACCCTACCTGCTGTCGCAAGGCATCAGGTTCGGAAACCTGTTGTTCATCTCCGGCCAGGCCGGCGCCGGCGAAGACGGCCGCATCGTGGCGGGCGGTTTTCGCGCCCAGGGCGAACAGGCATTCGCCAACCTGCGCCGCGCGCTGGAAGCTGGTGGCAGCAGCCTGGACAAGGTCATCAAGGTGACGATCTTCGTCACCGACATGAACCACTTCCAGGAGGTCGTGGCCTTGCGCCGCCAGTTCTTCTCGCCTCCCTACCCCGCCGACACCATCGCCGAGATCAAGGCCCTGTACGACCCGGCCGCCCTGATCGAGATCGAAGCCATCGCCGCGCTGGGAGACGCGTGATGCAGCGCGACACCACGCTGCCCGACGGCATCGCCCCGCTCTTCCAGCCGCTGAACCTGGGCGGCCTGACCCTGCGCAACAGGCTGGCGGTGGCCCCCATGACCCGCGTGAGCGCCACCGCCGACGGGCTGGCCACGCCCGCCATCGCCGCGTACTACGCGGCCTTCGCGCAAGGCGGCTTCGGCCTCATCATCACCGAAGGGCTCTACACCGATACCGCGCACGCCCAGGGCTATCTGCACCAGCCGGGCATGGCCACGGCCGCGCAACGGGAATCCTGGCGAGCGGTGATCCATGGCGTACATGCGCAAGGCGGGCGCATCGTCGCCCAGCTCATGCATGCCGGCGCGCTGTCGCAAGGCAACCCGTGGCGCAGCGGCACCCTCGCGCCCTCCGCGGTGCAGCCCGCCGGTGCGCAGATGGGCTTCTATCGCGGGCAGGGCCCGTATGCGTTGCCGCGCGCCATGAGCCAGGCCGATATCGACGAAGCGGTACGGGGCTTCGCCGACGCCGCGGTGGCGGCCAGGGAAGCCGGCTTCGACGGCGTGGAGATCCACGGCGCCAATGGCTACCTGCTGGATCAGTTCCTGACCGCGCACACCAACCTCCGTGACGACGCCTACGGCGGCATGCTGCCCGCGCGCCTGCGCCTGGCCACGGAGGTCGTGCACGCCGTGCGCGCGGCAGTGGGAGCCGCCTTTCCGGTGGGCCTGCGCCTCTCGCAAGGCAAGGTCAACGACTTCACCTACAAGTGGCCCGAAGGCGAGGCCGGCGCGGCATTGCTGTTCCAGGCAGTGGGAAAGCTGCCGCTGGATTACCTGCACACGACGGCGTTCGAAGCATGGCAACCGGCTTTCGGCAACGGCGCCAGCCTGGCCGCCCTGGCCAGGCTGCACGCGGGAGCGCTGCCTGTGCTGGCCAATGGCTCGCTGCATGACCCCGCCGCAGCCGCCGGGATGCTGGCGCGCAAGGAAGCCGATGCCGTCACGCTGGGACGCGGCGCCTTGACGCACCCTGACTGGCCGGCGCGCGTGCGCGCAGGTCTGCCCATCGAGGACTTCGACCGCGGCCTGCTGTCGCCGATCGCCGACCTGGACAACGCCAGGCGGCACCGGGCTGCCGGGTGAGGCGGGACGCGGCGCTCCCATCGCCGCGCCTGCCGGCGCAATCAGTCGATCGCAGCGGACTCGATCCCCGCCACGCGGCCCAGGAAGGCGTCGAGCGCCGGATTGTCGTGCCGGCTACGCCACGCCAGGTAGATGTCGGCATGCAGGTCCTTGTCGGCCAGGGGGCGGAACACCACGCCCTCCAGCCGCAACTCGCGCGCCGAGGCCGGGACGATGGCCATGCCCAGCCCGGCACGCACCAGCGCCAGCACGGTATGCGTCTGCCCCGCGCTCTGCACGAAGGCCGGCTGCACATCGGCCAGTTCCAGTGCCCCCACCACGCGGTCATGGAAGTATTTGCCCTCGGTCGGGGAATACAGCACGAACGGCTGCCGGTGCAGGCCTTGCAGCGGAATCTGGTTCAACACCGCCATCGGATGCGTGTCGGCCAGCGCGACCAGCAAAGGCTCGCGCTGCATCAGGTATTTGTTCAGGCCTGATTGCTGCGGCAACGCGCGGGTCAGCACCGCATCCAGTTCGCCCGCCACCAGGTGGCGGGCCAGCTCGGGCGTCACCATCTCGCGCAGCAGCACTTCCACGTCTGGCAGCAGTTGGCGCGAGCGCAACACCAGGTCAGGCATCAGCCGGTAGCTGGCCACCGCGGTGAAGCCCAGGGTGATGCGGCCCGCCCCGCCCGATGAGGCCCGTCGGGCATTGCGCGCGGCACGCTGGGAATACTCCAGCAGATAACGCGCGTCGCGCAGGAAGCTGCGGCCCGCCGTGGTCAGGCTGACCTGCCGGCTGTTGCGCTCCAGCAGCAACGTGCCCAGTTGCTGCTCCAGCAACTGGATCTGGCGGCTGAGCGGCGGCTGTGTCATGCCCAGCCGTTTCGCGGCGCGGCCGAAGTGCAGTTCCTCCGCCACCACCACGAAACACGCCAGTTGCCTCAACTCCATCGCCTGTCCCCTCATCGCCAGGTCCATGGCGCCCGGCGATTCAATTTTTATATTGGTTGATGTTATTTATAGCTCCAATGCGGAATGCCGGAACGTCTCTCCCTATACTTTTTTTCACCCCCGCCCTGGCCCGCGCGCCATGGAGACGGGCCGCGGACCGGCGCGCAGCACCGGTCTCCGAGACAACAGCCGCCCCAGGCGGCGCATTCCTTCCTTATAAGAGAGACAATGATGGAGACAAGCCATTCAACCTGCTTCCGCCGCCGCCTGCTGGGCGCGGCCCTGACCATGTGTGCCTTATTCGCCGCGCCGGGCCAAGCCGCCTCGGACTTCCCCAACCGCCCCGTCTCCGTGCTCGTGCCCTTTTCGCCCGGCGGCGGCACTGACATCTCTGCACGGTTGCTGGCCACCAAGCTGAGCCAGACCACCGGCCAGTCCTTCATCGTCGAGAACCGCCCCGGCGCCGCCGGCCAGATCGCGGCCGATGCGGTCGCGCGCGCCAAGCCCGACGGCTACACGCTGCTGTTCGCCAACTCGGGCATGCTGGCCATCAACCCCTGGCTCTACAAGCTGACGAGCGACCCGGAGAAGGCCTACGCGCCGGTCTCGATGTTCTCGGACCTGCCCTTCGTGCTGGTGGTCTCGCCCAACGTCAAGGCCAAGACGGTCGCCGAACTCATCGCCCAGGCCAAGGCCGAGCCCAGCACGCTGACCTTCGCCAGCTCGGGCTCGGGCGGCGCGCCGCACCTGGCCGGCGAGATCTTCCAGGAGGCCGCGGGCGTGCAATTGATGCACGTGCCCTACAAGGGCGGCGGCCCGGCCATGACCGACCTGATGGCGGGCCACGTGGACATGCTGTTCGCCTCGGTGCTGGAAACCGTCTCCCATGTGAAATCCGGCAAGCTGCGCGCCCTGGCCGTGACCGGCGCGCAGCGCTCGCCCACGCTGCCCGACGTGCCGACGCTGGACGAGCTGGGCCTGAAGAACGCGCAGACCCAGTCCTGGACCGCCGTGCTGGCCCCGGCGGGCACCCCCAAGGAAGTCGTCGAGAAGCTGGCCGCCTGGGTGCGCGAAGCCGCCGACGCCCCCGACGTGCGGGAAACCCTGCAGGCGCAGGGCGCCGTGGCCCACGGCTCCACGCCGCAGGATCTCTCGCGCATTGCCGGCGAAGACCGTGCGCGCTACGGCGACATCATCAAGGCCCGCAACCTGAAGGTCGAATAACGACACCCGGCAAGACCCCCCAAAAGCAGCCCCCCGGCGGGCCGCCACCAGGCGGCCCGCCTCGTTTCCTGGAGCAAGCATGTCGCAGCAGTCACTTCCCGGCCTGTGGATGGCCGGCCCCCTGGCCCCGGATCTCGTGGCCAGGATCGAACCCCAGTACCAGATCCATCGCGGCTGGGAAATCAAGGATGTGCCCGCCTACCTGCGCGAGCACGGCGCGGGCATCCGCGGCATCGCCACCAGCGGCCGCTTCGGCGCGCGCCGCGACCTCATCGAATCGCTGCCCGCGCTGGAAGCCATCATCAGCTATGGCGTGGGCTACGACCCCATCGACATCGACGCCGCGCGCGAACGCGGCGTGGTGGTCAGCAATACGCCGGGCGTGCTGGACGCCTGCGTGGCAGACACGGCGCTGGCCCTGCTGCTGTCGGTGTCGCGCCGCATCTGCGAAGCCGACCGCTACGTGCGCGGCGGCCACTGGCCGCTGAAAGGCAATTTCGCGCTGGGCCACAGCATGAAGGGCAAGCGCTGCGGCATCGTCGGCCTGGGCGGCATCGGCCTGCAGATCGCCAGCCGCGCCGAAGCCTTCGGCATGACGATCTCGTATCACAACCGCCGCGCCCGCGCCGACGTGCCGGCACGCTATGAGTACGCCGCCAGCGTGGCGGACCTGGCACGCGACAGCGACTACCTGGTGCTGGCGATCCCCGGCGGCAATGCCACGAAGCACCTCGTCAACGCGGAAGTGCTGCAGGCACTGGGGGCCGATGGCTACCTGATCAACGTGGCCCGCGGCACCGTGGTCGACGAGCAGGCGCTGATCCAGGCCTTGCAGGCCGGCACGATCGCCGGCGCCGGCCTGGACGTATTCGAGCACGAACCCGAGGTGCCCGCCGCGCTGCGCGAGCTGGACCAAGTCGTGCTGCTGCCGCACATCGGCAGCGGCACGCACGAAACCCGCCAGGCCATGGCGGACCTGTTCATCGAGAACCTGCACGCCTGGTTCGGCGAAAAGCGCCTGGTCACGCAGGTGGTGTGAGCCCTCGCAGTCGCCGCATTGGGCGGGGAAAAGCGGGATTTTCACCCCGCCTTTTCCCTGCCCGGGGACGGGAAAACACCACGTCGGGCGACCCATACAACCGTACCGATCTGCCCTATATCTCCGCTCATCACAAAACATCACGCATTTATTTCACAGAATCGGGAGGTTTTAACAACTTGATACCATTGTTTGGTTAAGCGTACCTTTCGATACATGACTCTTACCTGGCAGGTCCGCACAATGCCCGGGCGGCTGCCTCGCTGTTCCACCTCTCCACGAAAGGTGATGGAACCACCAGGCGCCGTCCCACCCATCCAATAGACATCGTCCCGCATAACGGCGACGAGCAAACGGGGCACGCAGCTATGACCAACCGGCTTCCTCCTTTCGCCTGGCTACGCAACATCACCATCCGCAAGATCGTGCTGGGCGTCCTGCTTCTCATCAGCCTGCTGATCGCGGGCCTGTCGGCGCTCAGCATCCAGGCCCTGCGGACCGCAGGCACTTCGCTCGATACCAGCCACCTGCTGGTGCGCGAGATAACCGAACTCTCCAAGGCCAATGACCAGATCATGCGCGCGCGCCTGCGCCTGGGCAGGCAGATGGAATACCTCGAGGCAGGCGCCGCCAACGAGGCCGCCAGCGAAGGTGCGTCCGTCGAGCAGGCGCTGGCACTCGCCCGCCAGCATTTCGACCGATACCGCGGCTACGTTGCCCAGCACGACGCCGAAGGCGTGGCGCAACCGCTGGACCGCGCTTTCGATGCCTTGATGACGCAAGGGTTGGCGCCCTTGCGCCAGTACCTGGCCAACAACGACGCGCGCGGCTACCGCCAGCACAACCTGCAGGCCGTGGTGGGACTGAGCCGTGGTTTCGGCGAAGCGATGGCGGCCTATGAAAACTATGCCGACCGCCACGAGTCCGCGCTCATCGACGAGTCCAGCGCCAGCCGCGGCGCCGCCATCACGGCCATCGCCGCGATCCTCGCCATCTGCCTGGCCGTGCTGTTCCTGGCCGACCGCTACATCGTGCATTACGTGCGCCGCCCCCTGGAGGTCGTGCGCGGCCACTTCCAGCGCATCGCCGCGGGCGATCTCACCGCACGCATCACGCCTTTCGGCGACAACTGCGTCGGCCAGCTGATGCCGCCCCTGCGCGACATGCAGGCCAGCCTGGCCCGCACCGTCGGCCAGATCCGCCATGGCGTTGACGAGATCCATGTCGGTGCCGCCGAGATCACCGCAGGCAACAACGACCTGTCGCGCCGCACCGAAGAGCAGGCTGCCGCGCTGGAAGAGACGGCCGCCAGCATGGAACAACAGGCGGCCACCGTGCGCCAGAACGCCGACAACGCCGCGCAGGCCGACCAGCTGGCCCGCCGGGCCTCCGAGGTGGCGCGGGCCGGCGGCGACACGATGGAACGGGTCGTCGCCTCGATGCAGCAGATTTCCGACGGCGCGCGCCGCATCACCGACATCGTCGGCGTCATCGACAGCATCGCGTTCCAGACCAACATCCTGGCCTTGAATGCCGCCGTGGAAGCCGCCCGCGCCGGCCAGCAGGGCCGCGGATTCGCCGTGGTGGCGACCGAGGTGCGCGCGCTGGCACAGCGCAGCGCCATCGCCGCCAAGGAGATCAAGACACTGATCGAGTCCTCCAACGACAGCGTGCAAGCCGGCTCCCAGGAGGTCGAGCAGGCAGGCCAGACCATGCAGCAACTGCTGGCCTCGGTGCACCAGGTCAGCGGCGTCGTCGGCGAAATCAGCGCCGCCTCGGCCGAGCAGACCAGCGGCATCGAGCAGGTGAACATCGCCGTCTCGCAGATGGACGTCAACACCCAGCGCAACGCCGCGCTGGTCGAACAGGCCGCCGCCGCCGCGGCATCGCTGGAGGCCCAGGCACGGCAACTGCAGCAGGCCGTGTCCGCGTTCACCGTCAGCGAAGGGGAAGTGATAGAGCTTGGCGGCGCCACGCTCGGGAACAGCCAGCACGGCACGGAAAAGCTGGCGTACGCCGGCTGAACCAGGCGCGGCCCGCGTCTGCGGGCCGCTTGCCCCTACAACGCGGCCGGCGGCGCCTGCCAGCCGCCGCCCAGCGCCCTGAACAATGCCGCCAGCGCCACCTGTCTTTGCGTGCGGACCTGCACCAAGGCCATCCGCGCAGAGAAATCGCCACGCTGCGCATCCAGATAGCGCAGATGGTCATCCACTCCCGACGCATAACGCGCCTGCGCCAGCCGCAAGGTGGCCGCGCTGGACTCGGCCAGCGCCTGCTGCGCAGCCTCTTCCCTGCGTAGCGTATCGGTCGCCGCAAGCGCGTCCGAGACCTCGCGGAACGCCTGCTGGATGGCGTCCTCATAGGCCGCGACGGCCATGTCCCTGCGCACCTCGGCCAGGTCCAGGTTGGCGCGATTGCGCCCGCCATCGAACACCGGCAGGGTGATCCGCGGCGCGAAGGACCATGCGCGCTGGCCCGAGCCGAACAGGTCCGACAGGTCGGCGCTGGCGCTGCCGAACAGGCCCGTCAGGGAAATCTGCGGGAAGAAGGCGGCGCGGGCGGCGCCGATGCTGGCATGCCGCGCCTGCAGGCGGTGCTCGGCGGCCAGGATATCCGGGCGCCGCGCCAGCAATGCGGACGGCAGCCCTGGCGACAAGTCCTGCACCAGCAAGGCATCCTCCTGCGGCGTGATGGCCAACAGCGGCTGGATGTCCGACACGCCAATCAGCAGCGCCAACGCGTGGCCCGACTGCCGGACCTCGCGCTCGACGCGCTCACGCTCGACCGTCACCTGCTGCACCAATCCCAGCGCTTCCTGGTAATCCAGGTCGGCCGCCGCGCCCAGCGCACGGCGTTGCGAGATCAGGTCCAACGCCGCCTGCCGGGTATGCAGCGTCTGGCCTGCCAACAGCAGGCGCTGCTGCGCGCCGCGCCGCGTCAGATAGGCCTGGATCACCTCGGACACCAGGCTGATTCGCGCCGCCCGGGCCGCCTCCTCCGTGGCCAGGTACTCCTGCAACGCCGCTTCCGACAGACTGCGCACCCGTCCAAACAGGTCAAGCTCGAAGGCCGCCAGGCCCACGCCCGCCTGGTACTGGCTTTGCACGGCCGGCGAGCCCGGCGTGCGCACGTCCTCCGGCAGGCGCTGGCGCGTGCCCTCGCCCTGCGCCTGCATGCCGGGCAAGCGGTCGGCACGCTGCACGCGATACATCGCGCGCGCGGCCTCGACATTCAGGATCGACTGGCGCAGGTCGCGGTTGTTCGCCAAGGCCGTGTCGACCAGTCCTCGCAAGGTCACGTCCGTCACGAAGGCCTGCCAATCCAGCAAGACCGGCGAGGCCGGGGCACCGACCGCGTCGGGCCACAGCGCGGGCACGGGCGCCTGCGGCCGTTCATAGGTGGGCGCCAGCGAGCACCCGGCCAGCAGCAAGGCCGTGGCAAGCGCGCCGGCACGAAGGGCAAGACGCTCAGGCATGGCGCACCTCGTCCTGGGCCAGTTCACGGGCACGTGGCGACGCCGCGTGGGCGCGATGGTCACGCGCCAGCAGGGTATAGATCGTCGGCAGCACGAAGAGCGTGAACAGCGTGCCGACCAGCATGCCCGTCACCACCACGATGCCGATGGCGTAACGGCTGGCCGCTCCAGCGCCTCCCGCGAACAGCAAGGGCACCAGGCCCGCGACCATGGCCGCGGTGGTCATCAGCACCGGGCGCATGCGGATCACCGCCGCCTTGTGCATGGCTGCGCTCGGCCCCAGCCCCTCGTGCATCTGGATGTCGTTGGCGAAGGACACCATCAGGATGCCGTGCTTCGAGATCAGGCCGATCAGCGTCACCAGTCCGATCTGCGTATAGATGTTCATGGTCGCGTACCCCAGCCACAGCGGTACCAAGGCGCCGCAGATCGCCAAGGGCACCGTCACCAGGATCACCAGCGGATCGCGCAGGCTTTCGTATTGCGCGGCCAGCACCAGGAAGATCACGATGAGCGCGAAGCCGAAGGACACGACCAGGCGGTTGCCCTCCTTCACGAACTGCCTGCTGTCGGACAGCCAGTCGATCTTGGCGCCCTCGGGCAAGGGCTGGCGCTGCAGGAAATCCACTGCCTGCCCCATCGTGACGCCCGGCATCAGCACCGCCGACAACGTGACCGAATTCATCTGGTTGAATTGCGGCAAGCGGTTGGCCTCGGGCGCCATCCGCACGTCGACCACGGTGGCCAGGGGCACCAGCGCGCCGGACTGCGCCCGCACGTAGTACCCCGTCAGGTCATCGGGGGCGCGCCGCAGGTCCTGCGGCACCTGCGCGATCACGTCATAGGAACGGTCGAACCAGTTGAAGCGGTTGATATAGTTTTCGCCCACCAGCACGGCCAGCGTATCGGCCACGTCGCGCATCGCCACGCCCATCTCCCCGGCCTTGGCCGCGTTCACACTCAGACGGGCCTGCGGGCTGTCGAAAGCCAGGTCGCTGTCGACATACGCGAACAGGCCGCTGCCCCAGGCCGCGCCCTTGATGCCCTCCAGCACCTGGTACAGCTCCATGAATGCCACCGGCGCGCGCAGCACCATCTGCACTGGCAGGCCATCGCTGCCCGCCGGCAGCGGGGCAGCCTGGAAGGCCGTCACGGCGGCGCCCGTGATGTTGGCGCTGCGCGCGTTCAACATGCCTTCCACCTCGTTGGCCGTCATGTCGCGGGTCTCCCAGGGCTTCAGCACCACGCCGCCGAAGCCGTTGTTCTGGCCGGTCGTGCCGCTCTGGAAGAAACTGCTCTGGTAATCCGGCAACTGCCGGAACACGCGCTCGATGTCGCCCGCGGCCCGTTCCGTGTACGCGACGTTGGCGTACTGCGGCGCCTTGGCCTGCACGAACACATAGCCCTGGTCCTCGCCCGGCGCCAGCTCGCGCTGCACGCCCATGAAGAGCACCACGATGCCGGCCAGCACCACCGCGCACACCAGCAGCACCGCCGCGCGGGCCTGCATGGCATGATCCAGCAGCCGGCCATAGCGCGCCGACACGCCCTGCATGGCATGCTCGATACGCTGCGCCAGCCTGCCTTCCGACACCTGGCGGTCCAGCAGGAAGCTGCTCATCATCGGCGACAGCGTCAGCGCCACCACGCCCGAGACGATCACCGCGCAGGCCAGCGTGAAGGCGAACTCCTTGAAGAGCGCGCCGGTCAAGCCTCCCATCATGCCGATGGGCGCATAGACCGCGGCCAGCGTCACGGTCATGCCGATCACCGGCCAGACGATCTCGCGCGCGCCCACCAGCGCGGCGCGGGCGGGCGACAGGCCTTCCTCGATGTGGCGATGGATGTTCTCCACCACCACGATGGCATCATCGACCACCAGGCCGATGGCCAGCACCATCGCCAGCAGCGTCAACAGGTTGATCGAGAAGCCGAAAGCCAGCATCAGCGCGGCCGTGCCCACCAGCGACAGCGGGATGGTCACGATGGGAATGATCACCGCGCGGAACGAGCCCAGGAACAGGAAAATCACCGCCACCACGATCAGCACGGCTTCCAGCAACGTCTTCATCACCTCGTCGATGGAGGCGTGCACGAAACGCGCCGCATCGAACACATTGGTGACGGTCATGCCCGGCGGCGCCGACCGCTGCAGTTCGGGCAGCAGCGCATTCACGCCCGCCACGATGTCCAGCGGATTGCCGTCCGGCGTAGGTGAGATGCCCAGCGACACCGAGCGCTTGCCGTCGCCCTGGAAGCGCGACTCATCGTTCTGGCCACCCAGCTCCACCGTCGCCACGTCGCCCAGGCGGACCACGCTGTTGTCGGCGCGCTTGACCACCATGTCGCGAAAGGCCTGCACGTCGCGCAAATCGGTCTGCGCCGTGATCGGCACCAGCGTATCGGCGCCACGCAGCGCGCCGGGCGCGGCCTGCACGTTGTTCGCCCGCAAGGCGTCCGCCAGGTCACTGGCCGTCAGGCCGCGCGCCGCCAGCCTCACCGGGTCCACCCACAGCCGCATGGCGAAGGTCTGGCCGCCGGCGATTTCCGCCGAGGCCACGCCCGGCACCGAGGTGATCAGCGGCTGCGCCACGCGAGCGATGTAGTCGGTGATCTCGGGAATGCTCTGCTGGTCGCTGGCGAAGTCGAGGTACTGGACGGCCGACACGCCATCCGTCATCTTCTTGATCTCCGGATCGAAGGCGCCCTCGGGCAGCCGGTATTTCACCTGCTGCACCTTCGCCAGGATCTCGGTCATCGACCGGTCCGCATTCGCGTTCAGCACCAGCTTGGCCTTGATTTCGCTGCGGCCCAGCGTGGAGGTCGAGGTCAGGTACTCGATGCCGTTGGCGCTGGCGATGGCCTGCGAGATCGGCGTCGTCACGAAGCCCTGCATCACATCCTGGGAAGCGCCCGGGAACTGTGTCGTCACCACGATGGTGGCGCTTTCCATCTGCGGATACTGGCGTATCGGCAACGAGAACAGCGAGGCGATGCCGACCAGCAGGATCAGCATGCTCAAGGTGACCGACAGGATCGGCCGGCGGATGAAAAGGTCGGTGAAGCTCATGGCTGCGCTCCCCTCCGCGCAGTCGCGGACTTGTCCACCACGCGCAGCGCGCCGCCCGGCTGGGCGCGCGACTGGCCTTCCGTCACCACCACGTCGCCCGCCTTCAGGCCGCGCGTCACCACCACGCTGTCGCCCACGCGGCGGCCCACCGTGATCGGCACGATCTCGGCCTTGCCCAGCTTTTCAGCCGATAGATCACGCACCAACAGCGCCGTATTGCCCGAGGCCGAGGTCATCACCGCCGACGCCGGCAGCACCAGCGCATCGGGCTCGGGCGGCAATGCCACCGCCACCGTCACGTACATGCCCGGACGCAGCGTGCGGCCGGGATTCTCCATGACGGCCTGTACCGACGCATTGCGCGTGTCGCGCCCCACCTGCGGCTCGATCGCGCGGATCGTGGCATGGGCGGCAGGCGTGCCCGGCACGCCGGGATCGACACTCAGCTGCTGGCCGATGCGCACGCGGCCCAGTTCCTGCTGCGGCACGTCAAAGTTCACGAAGAGCCGGTCCAGGTCGGTCAGCGTCACCGCGATGTCCCCCGCGTTCAGGTACTGCCCCAGGTCGATGCGACGCAAACCCAGCTCGCCGCCGAAGGGCGCCACGACACGCTTCTGCCGGATGCGCGCCTGCAGCTGCTGTACCTGCGCGGCGGCCCGGTCGTGCTCGGCCTGGCGCTGCTGCAACACCTCGCCGGACAGCGCGCCGGAGGCGGCCAGCGGCTTGGCCCGACTCAGTTGCTGCCGCGCGAAGATGGCCTGCGCGCGCGCCGCCGCCAGGTCGGCCTGCTCGACGGCATCATCCAGTTGCGCCAGGACGGCGCCTGCCTTCACCGTCTGCCCTGCCTCGAACGACAGGACCGACACGCGGCCCGCCACCTCGGCGGGCAATTGCACCTGCCTGACCGCGCGCAGTTCGCCCAGCGCGCGCACGCTGACCGGCGCCGCCCGGGCCTCGAGCGTCACCGCGACGACATCCAGCGGCCCACCGCCGGCCCAGCCTCCCCCGCCCGCCTTGCTGGCGCGCCAAAACCACAGGCCCGTCAGCAGCAGCGCCGCCATGAGCAGCACGATCACAAGGGATGCCCACGCGGACGGACGCCGGGCGGGCGAGCCGCCCGGTGCAAGTTCACTCATTTCCAAGACTCCAACAGGTGGGGCGACGCCGGCCCACAGAGGGGCAGGTCAGGACCGAAGCAATGAAGGTCCTGGATCGCCGGATGGAGGGCTTTGTAGATCCTCAAGTTAAGTTGAGGTCAATGAATGCCCTTGCGGCGTGGAGGGGAAAGGGCGGCAAGGGCGGCTGGGGATCACCGCGCATTCCGGGGTAATACCGGTCTGAAAACCGGCGGCCTTTACCCCCGCCGCAACACCTCCCCTGCCGCCGCCTGCATGGCCCGGCTCACCGCCTGCAGCACACTGGACCGCACAGCCCCGTGCTGCCAGTACAGCGGCACATCCAGCCACCGCCCCGGCGCGATATCCACCACCGACTTCGTCTTCAGGCCCTGGGCGATCATCGACTCGGGCGCCAGGCACCACCCCAAGCCTCGGGTAGCCGCCTCGACGAAACCCGCGGCGGTCGGCAGGTAATGCACCGGGGGCGCAAGCGTGGCCCGCGTGATGCGGCGCAGGAAGCGCCACTGCAAGGCATCCTTGCGATTGAAGACGATCATCGGCGCCTGGGCGAACGCCGCCGCATTGGCACCCTCGGAAAAATAGTGCCGCGCGAAGGATGGCGAAGCGATGGCCAGATAACGCATCACGCCCAGCATATGCACCGTGCAGCCCTGCAAGGGTTTTGCCTGCGACGTCACCGCGCCCAGCACCGCTCCCTCTCGCAACAGGTCCAGCGTGTGGTCCTGGTCATCCACCCTGACGTCGAACAGGTAGCCGTGACAGGCGTGCAACGCTGACAGCGCGGACAACAGCCAGGTATCCAGCGAGTCATCATTCGCCGCGATGACCAGGGCGCGATGGACGGCACTGCCGTTGTCCTCCGGCAAGAACTCCGCCAGCGCCTCGGCCTCCAGCACCTGCATCGGCCTCACGCGGCGCAGCAGGCGCTCGCCCGCCGGCGTCGGCCGACACGGCGACTGCCGCACGACAAGCACCTGCCCCAGCCTATCCTCCAGGGCCTTGATGCGCTGCGACACCGCGGACGGCGTGATGGACAGGCGGCGTGCCGCCGCCTCGAAACTCGCCTCTTCCAGCACGGCGGCAAAAGCGGCAAGTTGGGGATGGAGCAAATCCATGCACGCGCTTCCTTTGATTAGAAAATCTTCATTGAATTAAGAACATATAGTTTTACTTCACCCAGTGGCAGGCGCAACATCCCCTTCCCTTTCCATGTTCCTGCTCGCCATGCCCCTCTCCTTCGCCGCCACGGGCTTTGCCACCGCCGCGGGCCTGCTCATCGCCATCGGCGCCCAGAACGCCTTTGTCCTGCGCCAGGGCCTGCAGCGCCAGCACGTCGGCCTGGTCGTGGGGACGTGCGCGCTCAGCGACATTGCGCTCATGCTGGGCGGTGTCTTCGGCATCGGGCGCTTGATGCAGGCTTGGCCTGCTGCGCTGCAATTGCTGCGCTACGGCGGCGCGATCTTCCTGGCTGCCTATGGTGTAGTCGCCGCCTGGCGGGCCTGGCGCGGCGCAGGCGAGCTGTCGCCAGGCACCAGCGGGGAAACCTCGCGGACCCAGGTGCTGCTGACCTGTCTTGCCTTCACATTCCTGAATCCGCACGTCTACCTGGACACCCTGGTGCTGATCGGCAGCCTAGCCAACCGTCATCCCGACCCCGGCCGCTGGTTCTATGCCGCGGGCGCCTGCACCGCCAGCGTCGCCTGGTTCGCCGCCCTGGGCTACGGTGCGCGCCTGCTGTTGCCGCTCTTTCGCAGTCCCGCCGCATGGCGGGTGCTGGACGGCCTGATCGCCGCAATCATGTTCGGGCTGTGCCTGACGCTGTTGCTGCATGCACCTGTCTGATGACAAGGCCAGGCCTTACTATCTCGCAGTCTTTCCATTGCCCGCGGGGACGACCCCGCAGACGGGCTTTGCATCCGCCGGGACGGCCCGGCGTAGACAATGAGGGCCTCATGGCTTGGATACTGTTGGTGCTGGCGGGCTTGCTGGAAGTCGGCTGGGCATACACGATGAAACTCTCGGACGGCTTCACGAAGCTGAACTACGCCGTCATCACCCTGGTCACTGTCTCGGCCAGCTTCGCCCTGCTGTCCATCGCCATGCGCAGCCTGCCGCTGGGCACCGCGTACACCATCTGGACCGGCATCGGCGCCGTGGGCGCATTCGTGGTCGGCATCTTCTTCCTGGGCGAAGCGGCCACGCCGCTGCGCATCCTGGCGGCCGTGCTGATCATCAGCGGCCTGCTGCTGATGAAGCTGGCATCCTGAAGCGAGACACGCCATGCAGACCGACACGACACCCCGCACGCTCTACACCGCCACCTTCACCTTCGCCAAGGGCGAGTACGACGACGACTTCCTGACGCTGGATGCGGCCATCGCCGAGGTCGCGAAGTCGCTGCCCGGCTATCTGGGCGAGGAAGCCTGGGAGAACCCGGCATCCGGCCTGATCTCGACGGTGTACTACTGGGACAACCAGGAAGACCTGCAAGCCTTGATGCGCCATCCGCTGCACCGCCAGGCCAAGACGGAGCAGGCCCGCTGGCTGAAGGGTTTCCATGTGACGATCGGACAGATCCTGGGCAGCTACGGGGATGGCGGCATCACGCATCCGTTGACCGGACGGGACGTCCGCTTTGCGCCGGTGACAGGCGACGCAACGGAGGCCTGAGCATGTCCGGCACGCTACTCATCGAGATCCCCGGCCTGCGCTGGAACACCGTGCAGGCGCTCGCTATCCGGCAACTGACTGCCGGGCTCACGCTGGATATCCTGACGGCAGTGGACGCAGACGAGACGTGGATTTATGCCACGCTCGACGGCAAGGCGCCCGAACCCATGCTGTCGGCATTGCGTGCCGCCATCGCCCAGGTGTCGCCGGGCCACGCCATCAGGCACCGCACACTGCAAGCCCTGACGACACTGGGCAATACCGCCGACGGCGGGACCCAGCCCTGGCACTACACCTCCCAGACCGACATCCCCGCCGACGTGGAAGCGGAGTTCAACCAATGGTTCGATGAAGAGCACCTGCCAGCCCTGGCCGGACTCGACGGTACGGTGCACGCCCGCCGCTATCGCACCGACGGGGCCCCGCGCTATCTGGCCAGCTACGACCTGAAGACCCGCGACACACAAGGCAGCCCCGCCTGGCGCGCCGCCATCGACACGCCCTGGCGGGATCGCATGCACCCACGGTTCGTCGATCCTCGCCGCGTCATGTTCCAGCGCCTGCCCTGAGCACCGCGAGTTTCCTGGCACGCAAGCGAAGGGAAGGCCAGCGCGGGTCACGCTTCGTGACCCCCTCTTACGTCATGGGTCCTTATGATGGCAATTGTGTTCCTCATGCCGGGAACACACGTTCAAACCAGGTAGGCGTGCTGTCCTCGCGGGGAGCACGACGACCGCCCTGACGGAGAAAAAATCTATGGCCTATACGAGAACCACGGCGAAGAAGCTTCTCACCGCAAGTGAACTGGAAGTGTTCGATGCCGCCACGCCGGCAGGCATTAAGACGCTGACCAAACCGCAATTGCGCAGCAAGCTCGAGCGCAGCCGCAAGCTGCGCGACAAATACCGCGATCTTTTCCGCCGCCAGCGCCTGGCGCTGCGGGCCGAGGTGGGCAGCAAGGCCGGCACCAAGGGCAATGCCAACGAGCGCACCCGCCAGAAGGAAGAATTGCTTGCCGAACTGGTCACGAAGTTCGAGGCGCGCATTGCGCAGATCGAACAGGCCGAAGACAAGGAATTCGCCAAGGCCTGCGCGGTTGCGGAAAAACGCTCCCGCGCCTGACCCGAAGCAGCCCGCCCGCTCTCACGGGGGGCGGGCGCTGATTTCCTTACCCCCCTCTCGAAAAGGGCAGGCCCTGTCTTGTTGGATGCGCACGGCGCCCGCTCCCGTCCTCGGCGACCGTCAAACTATTTACAAGCCGCCACACCTGTGCCGTAGATCGCTAACATCCCTGGCGTAGCATCATCCGGAAACGTTCAACGACAAACAACAAAGCAGGACACCCATGTTGACGCTGGAGACAGGCCTTTATCTACGCGTGCAGGAGTTGGAAGGTGGCCCGCTACCCTTCCCCCTGCGCAGCGGCTTCAACGCAGGCACGGCATACCGCGCGCTCGGCCTCTTCAACCCATCCGAAACCTCGGACGCTTTCTTCATCCTGTCCAACGACCGGGATGAGGTCTGGTTCATCTGCAACCGCCACCTGCGCACCGTCACGATCGACGCGCAGAACAAGGCGCTCAAGGCTCCCCTCTCCTCTTTCAAATGAGTCTGGGCGCACACGCCTCAAAAGCTGTGCTGGCGAGAGTCCAGGGCCCGTCAGGTCTCCTTGGAACCGAAGGAATGGCAATCCATGCTTTCGAAAAACAAGCGCTTTTCGGCGCATCAGCCTCGCACTTGACTCAAAACCAACCAACCAGTAGATTGACAGGACTATCCAGAATACCGACTCCCTCCATGGACACCGATCTCTCGCCCAGGGCCGCCGAAATCGCCGAGCACGCCAAGACCTTGCTCGCGGCTGGCGGCTACAACGGCTTCAGCTATGCCGACATCTCCGACCGCGTCCGTATCGGGAAGGCCAGCATCCATCATCACTTCCCCAGCAAGGCCGAACTCGTCCGGAAGGTGGTCATCCAGCATCGCGCGCAGACCCAGGCCGGCCTGGCCGCACTGGACCGGCAACTGAAGGATCCTCGCGCACGCCTCGATGCCTACACCGGCTACTGGACCGCGTGCATCCGCGAGGCCACCTCGCCCATCTGCATCTGCGCCATGCTCGCGGCTGAACTGCCGTCGATTCCCGCTGAAGTGGCCGACGAAGTCAGGGCCTATTTCCACGCATTGTCTGCCTGGCTTGCGTCGGTGTTGGAAAAGGGTTCCAGCACCGGACAATTCCACCTGCAAGACACGCCCATCGCCGAAGCCAACACCTTCATGGCCACCGTGCACGGCGCGATGCTGTCCGCCCGCGCGCTGGGCGACCCGGCCCTGTTCGAATCCATCACCCAGGCCGCGATCCGCCGATTGGCGCCGGAAAAATGATGTGCCACCGCCCACTTGCACCGGGCTTTTTTTTATCGAAAAAACCAACCAACTAGTTGATTGTAATTTAATCCGAACCTCGTCAGGAGCACTCACCATGCCCGGTCCTCTTTCGCCCATCGGCATCGGCCACACGCTGATCAGCCTGGTCCCGCTCGGCGCGGGTGCCTACAGCTTCGTCCGATACCGCCACATCGATCCCGGCACGCGTGCAGGCAAGACCTACCTTGCCGGACTGACCTTGGCGGTCATCACTGCCTTCGGACTGTCCAGCACAGGCGGCATCAATGCGGGCCATGTGCTGGGCGTTCTCGCTTTGCTTGCCGCCTGGGGCGGCGCGCTCCTGCCTCGGACACGGCTTCCGGCACGCCTGCAGGCCTACGCCTGCCCGGTCCTGCTGTCCTTCAGCTTCTTCCTGCTGGGCGTGCCAGGCATCGGTGAGACCCTCAGGCGGCTGCCGCCCGCGCACCCGCTGGCCGACACCCTGCAGTCCCCGATCCTGCTGGGCACGCTGGGCACGTGGCTTGCGCTGTTCGTGCTTGGCACGGCACTGCAGGGCTGGTGGATCTGGTCACGGCGCAAGCAGCGGGCCTAGCCGCCCGGTGTCGCGCAGCGCAGTCTCTCTCATCGGAGCGTCCGGATGCTCTTGCCCATTTCCCCCTCTGAGCGGCCGTCAGTACAGGCGCCGCACGCGGTTCGGCGCGTGGCGCAGGCACCCCTGGCAGAACAAGCCAGGCCCGCTCACGCGCCTTCGCCGCCGAGCCTTTCCGCTACGCCATCGGCGTCCAACGCTGCCATTCCGCCCAATCCGGACCTGCTGCGGGACCACTACGCCGATGACCGCGTGCGCAAAGCGGTGGAAGCCTTCCAGGCGTCAGACCCGACCCAGGCCGCCTGCATGGGTGCGGCCTGGGGAACGGTGGATTGCCTGCAACCGTTACAGCGCTATTTTGTCGTCCACGCCGAGCCGCCGCTGGATGCCGCGGCGGCGACGATGCCGCTGAAGCGGCGGCGCCTGGCCGTGACCGACATCAAGAACGCGGCGCTGGATGAAGGCTTCGAGAAGTCCCGCCAGGGACGCCAGCAGACAGCGTGACCCGCGCTACAGCGACATCCACAACAGCATCGGCAGGCCCTCGCCACGCGCGCGCACCGCCAACGCCTGCAAGGCATGCAGCAGTCCTTCGGCGACCAGCGGCGTAAGGCCTCTTGCGCCCGCTTCCTCCCCCGCGGACCAGGCCTTGGCCAACTTGCCGACCTCTTGCGGCGCAAGGGTGGCGAGGGCTTCGCGCAGCGCGACCGGCAACACATAGATCCACGGGCCTTGCGCCTCGTCATCGAAGCACGAAGGGTCCAGCTCCTGGATGGCTTGCGCCAATTGCTCCCGCCCCATCGCCACGGCCAGGTCTTCAAGCACCAGCGTGTCCAAGCCTGGTGTTGCGACAGCGGGCCACCGCTTATCGCGTGGCCAATCGGACAGGACTCGAGGCGCCTCACTGACCGGGGCAAGCAGGATATCCGTCAGGACTGACATCGCGTCTCCTTGTGGGTGCGACCCGTTGCCAGCTTACCGCCTCCGGCGTCGAGACGGCATTTTTCCGCAAGGTATAGTGCCTCTGGCCCCCTGGGCAACCTGTCGGTCCAAGCAGGACGGCCTTGCTGCAGTTGCCCCATCCCGCGCCTCCCCGTGATCACCTGAACCCAGAGGAAACGATGTCCAGCCAGCAAGAAGCCCTGTCGATACTGCAGCAATTCATCGCCGATGAGGAGGCCGACCTGGCCGGTCGCGGCGGCGGGTCGTTCTGGCCGTCGAACTGGCATCGCATCACCCCCTTGGAAGGCAAGGCGGAAACCTTGCTCGATGCCGCCGCGCACGAACGGTTCTGCCTGCATTACCTGCGCCGCACGCATGTGCCGCCGGCGATGAGCGATGCTGCCTTGCCCCGCGTGCTCGACACCTACCGCCAGTGGTTGCCACGCGCACAGCAGGGCGACGCGGGCGCCAAGCCCCATGTGCTGGCATTCCTGCTGGGCTTCGATGCTCGCGGCGTCTTGCCCGGCGCGCTGAAAGACCAGAAAACCCTGCAAGCTCGCAGGAAACTGCTGACCCACCTGGGCAATTTTTCTCACCTGCCCGGCATGCGGGCCAAGCCCAAGGGATTCCAGCCCTTCCTGCCCTTGGCCGGGCACATCCTGCAGGTGCTGCGGCACACGTCCTACCGGCAAGATTCTGCAAGCGTCGACGCCCCCTACCATGCGTTCACCGATTTACGCTTCTGGGGCATGGTCTACATCGTGCTGATGACGCCCGCGCTTCGGGAAACCCTGCTTGACGATCTGATGAACGGCCATCCGGAGCTGCCGCGGCGCGATGAGGTGCTGGGCATCCTGAACGAATTCGTCCAGGCCGTCCTGCCCAACTGCGCTGCCGAGGAAACCGGCTTTCTTGCCCTGGCTGCCAAGCTGGACGAACACCAGCGCAGCCGTGCCGCGCAAACGGAATCGGCGGCGCTGGCAAGGCAGTTGCAGCTTCCCTTCGGAGAAAACGAAGCCTGGAACATCACCATCAACGCGCCGCTGCGCGGCCACGACCGCTGGTATTCGCCGCCGTACATGCAACTGGTCATGCAGCCCGACCCCGACTTCGACTGGCGCCTGCTGCTCGATACCGGCAAACAGCGCTACTCGGTCAACAGCGGCGACACGCTGCAGAACGACGGCAAGCTGCCTCCCCTGGCAAAGCTGGCGGATGTGCCGCAATGGCTGGCGCAGATCAGGACCAGCCATGGACTGGATTTCGATTTCGACCAGGGCAGGATCGCCTGCGGCAGGAAGCGCGCCATGGCAAAGACGATCCGGCAGTGGATAGACGGTGGGGCGTGATGCCCCGCCGTGCCAAGCCGCCCAGGCGGGCATCAAGATATCCGAAACGCGCGAGATTCGGCGCAGCCCCTAAAACAAAAGGCCTTGCAGAGAAACCTCTGCAAGGCCCTTGAATTCCTGTGGTCGGGGCGGTGGGATTCGAACTCACGACCCTCTGCTCCCAAAGCAGATGCGCTACCAGGCTGCGCTACGCCCCGACGGGCTGCCAAAGGGAGTGCTTCCTTCGGCAACGGGGCGGATTGTACCTTACCTCCGTTCCGCTGGCGCGCAGGCGCCCGGTGCCACATTCTCCGCATCCACGCACGCCGCCCAGACTTGCGGCGCAAGGCTGGGCACCAACAGGAAGCGCGTGCTTCCATCCACATACCAGAAGACCCGGCCTGGATGTTCCCGCAAGGCATCCGACACCTGGCGCGACGCGACAGGATCGGGCCTGATGCGACCCGTGGCATCACTGGCGCCGCTCACGATGACGGTCTGCCATGCCGGATCCCAGGACTGGGCGCCAGGATCATCCTGCGCAAAACCCGCATCCAGGCGCACGATCCGCCAAGGCTCCTGGGGAATGCCGGTTTCCACGGCATTGCCGCCTTCTTCCTGCCATACCATCACCCGCTCGCGGGTCTGCCCGGGCATCACGAAAGCGGGATTGCCCTGCCCCGAAACCATCACGCCGCGCACCGACGCCAGCGAGAGCCGGCGTTTCTGCTTGCCGTCCGAACCGAACTCGACCACGGTATGCGCTTGCCCCGTGGGACGGTGATCGATGGCGCGCAGCAAGGTGCCTGCCTCGTCGCGCACATAGCGCACGTCCCCATCCGCGGCCTCGCCGCAAACGGCGGGCACGAATCGCGTCACATGTCCCGCCGCATCGCGCAGCAGGCAGGCGGCGTCGCTCCGTTGCAGCGCTGCCTGCCTGCCCTTTCCAAACCGGGCGTCGTAGGCGGCATAGCCGGAGGGACGCCCGGCGGCGTCGTAAAAAAACGCCCAGCCGCCATCGCGCAGCCGCTCGCCGCGCACCCAAGTCCACCGCGCCAGGCGGCACAGCGTGCCGTCCGCGTCACGGTACGCAAGCGTGGGCGCGGTGTCGATGTCCGGCGACGCATAGGCGCGCCAGTCGACCCGCGCCGCCCAACCGGCCAACTGCAGATCGCCATCGGGCCTGACCGTGATGGGTGCGCCAGCGGTATCCACCCGGCTGCCATCCTGGCCGAGCAGGACACGCGCGCCTGACAGTTCCACGGCCACGCCATGCACGTCGAGGCCTGGGACCGCCTCGAAACCGGCGGCAGGCGAAGGACACGCCGCGGTCCCCGCGCCAGGCAGCACGGCCCCACACAGCAGTGCAAGGCGGACGAAACGCTTACGCATAAGGAAGATTCCCCAAATAATCGATGATTCCCCAGAACTCCCTGGACACGCCCGCGAAGCGCAACGGCCCCGGCGCGTCCTCGAAGAGCAGAAAGGGATAGGCATCGCGCGTGAGCACACCCGTGGGCGGCAGATGGTAGGGCCGGAAGCGCGCCGCATCGTTGAAGTAGGATTCCAGTTGCCCCCCGCCATCGATATGGACATACCACGCGCGCACGGGCGTGGCGGCGTATGCCGGGTCTGGCTCGGGAAAACGCCCTCCGTCGCCGGCCACGACCGCATCGCGCAGCAATGCCAGGAACAGGCGACGTGCCTGGGGCTCGGTGGCCAGGGTCGCAAGCAGGACGCTGGCACGCGAATCCGGCACCACGCTGCGCGCGCTGGAACCCGCATCCAGGCGGTGATCGTCCTGGAAGGCGGAAAACCAGGCACGGTAGCGTCCCTGCGCGGCAACCCGGTCGAAAGCTGGCGCCGCGGCAAGCGCTGGGCAGGCCGCCCACGCAGCAAGCCCCGCGACAAGACCCACGCAGCGTCGCCGATCGAGCGCGACCGTTAGTTTGCTTTCATCACGCATGCTGCTTCTCTCCCCTGGCGAGTCCTCGCGCGGCCGTCCCCTCAGCGCCGTCCGCATGGCGGCGCATGGCCTCGAATCGAGGCCCCTCCACGCCGCGGGCAATCGTACTGCAATGGGAAAATCGCTGGGGAAACGCGTGGCATGGCGCGTCATGACATATTATTTTGTTATGTTATATCATCCTATTTATTGACTTTCCGCAGGTGCGTCCATGCCTCTATCCGCCTCCCGTCTCCCCGTCACCGTCCTGTCCGGCTTCCTCGCCGCGGGCAAGACCACCCTGCTGAACCACATCCTGAACAACCGCGAAGGCCGACGCGTGGCGGTGATCGTGAACGATATGTCGGAGGTGAACATCGACGCGATGCTGGTGCGTGACGGTGGCGCGCAGCTCTCCCGCACCGATGAAAAACTGGTGGAGATGAGCAACGGCTGTATCTGCTGTACCTTGCGCGAGGACCTGCTGCTGGAGGTCGAGCGCCTGGCGCGCGAGGGCCGCTTCGACCAGTTGGTGATCGAATCCACCGGCATCTCGGAACCGCTGCCGGTCGCGGAGACCTTCACCTTCGAAGGCGAGGATGGCCGTTGCCTGGGCGACGTGGCGCAGCTGGACACGATGGTGACGGTGGTGGATGCCTTCAACTTCCTGCGCGACTACGGCTCCCGCGACAACCTCGCCGCGCGCGGCGAATCGCTGGGCGAGGAAGACGACCGCACGGTGGTGGACCTGCTGGTGGAGCAGGTGGAGTTCTGCGACGTCATCGTGCTGAACAAGCTCGACCTGGTCGGCGACGCGGACCGTGAAAAGCTGGTGGCCATCCTGCGCCAGTTGAATCCACGCGCCAGGATCGTGTTCGCCGAGTTCGGCAAGGTGCCGCTGGATCGCGTGCTGCAGACGGGCCTGTTCGATTTCGCCGAGGCTTCGCAAGCGCCGGGCTGGTTGAAGGAATTGCGCGGCGAGCACGTGCCCGAAAGCGAGGAATACGGCATCGGCAGTTTCGTCTACCAGGCACGGCGTCCTTTCCATCCGCAGCGCTTCGCGGCCTTGGTGAATTCGGAATGGCCGGGCGTGGTGCGTTCCAAGGGTTTCTTCTGGCTGGCCACGCATCCGTCGCTGGCGGGCTCGTGGTCGCAAGCCGGCGCCGTGGCGCGGCATGGCGTGGCGGGTTACTGGTGGGCGGCGATGGCCAGGGACCAGTGGCCGGAAGATCCCGATACCCTGAAGCTGATCCAGTCGAAATGGATGGACGGCGTGGGCGACGCGCGCCAGGAGCTGGTGCTGATCGGCATCGACATGGATGAAGCGGCGCTGCGCGCGCGGCTGGATGCCTGTTTGCTGACGGATGGGGAAATGGCGCTGGGGCCACATGGCTGGATGGCGTGGCCGGCGCCCTTTGCGGACTGGCCGGAGCGAGGCTGAAAGGGGCGGCGCCCGATCGGTCAAATCGACTGCCTATCTACTAGACGTTTGAGCTTGCCCGACAATGCACATCCCTAGCAAACTATTACACCTTGGCGATGCCGAGGGTATGTCCCGAGACGGTTCGCGCCACGCGGGAAACCTTGGAAGCGCCACGTCAACTGAGGATGACCACGTCACCAAGCCGGCGCACGCGGGCACGGTACAACTGCTCGATCAGGATGATGGCGCGGTCCAGCGCGTCGACCCGGAAACGGCCACTGATGCGCTGGCGCCCCAGCGCGCTGTCCATGAGCACGACCCGCCCTGGCCGGTAACGGTTGATCTCGGCCACGGCCTCCGCAAGCGGCGTGTCCTGGAAAACCACCATGCCACGACGCCATGCGTCATCGGACGTGCCGCTGGTGACCCGCCGGACAGCGTCCATGCCGCTGCTGCCATAGGAGACCTGCTGGCCCGCCACCAGGGACACCTCGCGCTGCGAATGGAAAACCCGCGCCGTGCCTTCGGTCGCGCGAACCACGACACGCTCCCCTTCCAAGGTGCGCAGCGCCACGCCCCCCTGCCCCACGTCGACCCATCCCCCGCCCGCGCGGATACGCAAGGGGATGGCGCGGCCGTTGTCCACGGCAATCTCGCCAGCAAACAGCGCGATGAGCACGCCGCTGGCGTCGGTACGCAAGGACAGGCTGGTCTGGGTATTCAATTCGACATAGGCGCCCTCACCCAGGCCTATGCGCCGTCGCTCACCCGTGGCGGTACGGAAATCCGCCCGCAACACCTGCCAGGAAGGCCATAGGCCCAGCGGCGGCCGAGCGATGACCAACGCCCCGAGCGCCGTTGCGCCAGCGATTGCCGCGCCCAGGAATCCCCGCCGGGTCAGCCGCGGCAGCGGCGCACGAAGGCCTCGCGTCCCTGGCTCGGGATCCGCCGGCGCTGCATGCAGGACCCGCCCCAGAATTTCCCACTCCCGGGTGGCCTGATGCCAGCGCTGCGCGTGCCCACGGCTTTGCGCATGCCATTGCGTGAACGCATCCAGGCATTCAGCCGTGGGCTGCCCCATGGAAAGGACACGAACCCAGGCACGCGCTGCCGCCAGGACGGCAGCGCCCCCGCCCGCCTCCTCGGCTCCCTTGGCGACAGCCCGCAGGCCTGGCCCGGCCAGGCCCTGTACGCAGGACTCATGCGCTGCCTGCAATTCCCTGGCGACGAGCCGGGTCGAAATTCCCCAGCGTTGCGCCAGGACCTGGCTGGCGGCGCGCTCCATGCGCACCGAGTAAAGAATATGGCGCAAGCGGGGCGGGAGGGATTCAACTTGCCGCGCCAGCAAGGACAGATCGCCGCAGTCGGCATCCTCGCGCACCCGGCCATCCGCGGGCTCCATGCACTCGCGCAGCCGCGCCAGACGCTCCGTGACGGAAAGTCTCGTCAAGGTTTCCTCAGTCATGGCGCGCACTCCTGGCGCACGCGTTCGTCCCGCCCGCTCAACTGCAATGTCAGCGGTTGAGGCAGGTCCGTGGGTGCCGTCATGCCGATGGGCAAGCCATCCAGCCGCGCATGGACAGGCGCCTCCAGCGCCGGACGCCCCTGCGCATGCACACGCAAGCCTTCGATCCGGCGATCCGGCCCCACCGTGAACAGCAAGGTCAGGTGATAGGTCCTGTCCTGCAAGGCAGGCTCGTCGCATAACGCTTGCGTCACGCGAGACTGAACCTGGGCATGAAAGGCCTGCGCAACCAGCGGCGACAGCTCGCCGCTTCCTTGGGGGCGCGCCTTCAACATGAACGCATCCGCCCCGGAGAAATGGGGAGATAGCCCACTGAGGGAAATCAACTTGCGCAACGCCTCGTCCGGCTCAAGGACACCGTGGACCGGCGCTGAGTACAGGCCTGCCACCTGCCGTGCGTCGTAAAGCACGGAACGGCCAGTGATCTCGCTGTATTGCTGCAACGCGTCGTGCAGGCGCAACCGGGGCAGCGCATAGCGATGCATGCCTGGCGGCACGGTGGCGCCTCGACCCGCTTGCTTTCCTGGATGCCCGGAAATGGCGGCATGCGCCGACCCGGCAGGCTCGGTCCAGGCTGCTGTCGCCACGAGCCCTGACAACAGGAAAGCCAGGGCTCGCGGCAGGGCACCGTTCAAGCGGCGAGCAGGCCGAGTCCGCTGGCGGAATGAGCGCGGGAGCAGCCTCACCAGGACACGCAGGGGAAGGAAAACATGGAACGGGAGGCAGGCGGACACCCTTGGAGACAAGGCGCGAAGCGGCGTCGGTACTGTCCCGGAAAATGGTAGTGAGCCCCCATGACAGAAACGTTACGCCCCATTACTGGATGCATCCTGCAGGCAATATCTTCCCAGGGGAGCGCATATCCTGTTACCTATATGTCCGTCACATTCATGTCACATTAGCTGCGTAATCTGCGCTTCGTCTATCCACCAGACGAGAGGATCATCTCATGTTGAAATTGTTCAAGCAGGTCTCGATCGCCGCTGCGTTCGGCGTCGCCGCCTCCTTCTCCGTGCAAGCCGCCAACATCACCGGCGCTGGCGCTTCGTTCCCCTATCCCATCTACGCCAAGTGGGCTGCCGACTACAAGGCTGCCACGGGCAACGCCGTCAACTACCAATCTATCGGTTCGGGTGGTGGTCAACAACAAATCATCGCGAAGACCGTCGACTTCGGCGCTTCGGACGATCCTCTCAACGCTGAGAAGCTATCGAGCAGCAACCTGGTCCAGTTCCCGGCCGTGATCGGCGGCGCCGTGCCCGTCATCAACGTCCAGGGCGTGAAGCCGGGCGAACTGAAGCTGACCGGCGAAGTGCTGGCCAACATCTACCTGGGCAAGATCAAGAAGTGGAACGACAAGGCCATCACCGACCTGAACAGCGGCGTGAAGCTGCCGGACGCCGACATCGTCGTCGTCCACCGTTCTGACGGTTCGGGCACCACGTTCCTGTGGACCAACTACCTGTCGAAGGTCTCGGCTGACTGGAAGAGCTCGGTTGGCGAAGGCAAGGCCGTGAAGTGGCCCGTGGGTCAAGGCGGCAAGGGCAACGAAGGCGTCGCCGCCTACGTGGGTCAACTGGCCAACTCGATCGGCTACGTCGAATACGCCTACGCCAAGCAAAACAAGCTGGCCTGGACGCAACTGCAGAACAAGGACGGCAAGACCATCCAGCCGGATGCCGCCGCCTTCGCCGCTGCTGCCGCCAACGCCGACTGGAGCAGCGCTCCCGGCATGGGCGTGGTGCTGACGAACGAGCCGGGTGCTCAATCGTGGCCCATCACCGCTGCTACGTTCATCCTGATGCAGAAGACCCAAGACAAGCCCGAGCAAGGCAAGGCCGTGCTCGAGTTCTTCGACTGGGCCTTCAAGAACGGCGCCAAGTCGGCTGCCGATCTGGACTACGTCGCGCTGCCCGACGAAGTCACCAACCAGATCCGCAAGGTCTGGGCTGCTGAAATCAAGGGCGCCAACGGCCAGGCCATCTGGAAGTAATCGCTCCTGATCGCGGTACGTAGCAAAAAAAGGGGGAGGCCTTCGGGCCTCCCCCTTTTGCTTATCCGTGATTCGAAACAACCTTCCCTTCAACGCCTGCCAGACCACCTTACTCTGCTTGATGCGCATTCAACTTGCGCAGCTTCTTCCAGAGCGTGGTCCGCGACACACCAAGGCGTTGCGCAGCCAGGCCCAGATGTCCACCCGACTCGGAAATGGCGCGCTGTATGCCTCGCCACTCTGCGTCGTCACGTAAGGTGGCCAGATCCGCTGCAACAATCACGTCCAGCTTCTGGTCGGGAAAGACATCGTCCACATCCAGTGCCCCTTCATCCCTCATGAGGGCTGCTCGCAGCAAGCGATTCTTCAACTCGCGAACATTTCCTGGCCAGGCATACGCAGCCATCGCTGCCTGGGCATCGTCGGTAAGCTGGCGGACGTCCTGGCGCCCGACGACATCGCATCGAGCAAGAAACCCGCGCGCGAGCGCAGGGATCTGATCGGTGCGATCACGCAGCGCGGGCAGCACCACATGCGCGGCCATCAAGCGGTAGTACAGATCGGAACGAAAACGGCCATGCGTCACTGCATCCTGCAACGCCGTATTCGTACTGGCAATCACGCGACAAGTGCTTGCCTGTGCCTCCTTGGCCCCCAGCGGACGGTAGAAACCACCCTCCAGCACGCGCAGCAACAGCGCCTGCGCCCGGTCAGGCAACTGGCCGATCTCGTCCAGGAAGAGGGTGCCACCTGCCGCTTGCCCGAATAATCCTTGCTGCGCCGAACCCGCGCCGCTGAAGGCACCCTTGTCGTGCCCAAACCACTGGACCTCGGCCAGGCTCTCGTTGATCTCGGCGCAATTCACCGCCACAAAGGGGCCGTCCCGATACGCCGAACGCGCATGCAGGTAACGCGCGCTCAACTCCTTTCCTACACCCGTCTCTCCTTCGAGCAACACGTGCAGCGGGGTAGCCGCGATGCGCTCGATCGCGCCAGCAATCTTTTCAGTGGATGGACTCAGCAGGAAAGGATTTTCATCGTTGCGCGTAGCGGTTTCAACTGCCGTGCAAGCGCTCACCGCCGTCCGAATGCGAGCGATCAATGCATCCGTGTCATAAGGCTTGGTCAGATAATCATTGGCGCCAGCCGACACCAGCCTGACCGCCTGGGCGATGTCGCCATAAGCCGTGGCAAAGACCACGGTTGTCTGCGCAAGATAGGGAATGATCTGTCGATAGAGTTGCTCCCCCGAGCCATCGGCCAGGCGGATGTCCGCCAACAGGAAGGCTGGGCGCAAGCGTGTGCGACGCAGGAGTTCAATCGCCTGGCCACAGCTTTCCACCCACTGCACGGAAAATTTCTCCAGCAGCAACCGCTGCCGCAAGGCGCCCCCCAACACGGTGTCGTCTTCGACGAGCAGGACATCGACATAGGCGTTCATCAGGACATCTCCATTCCCGCATAGGGCAAGCGGACCGAAATGCGGGTGCCACGACCTTGCGGCAGGCTTCCCAACTTGATGCGCCCACCGAGCCCCGCAACCAGTTCACGCACGATGACCAGACCCATGCGCCCCTCCGGCACCGTGGGATTGTCGTTTGCGGACTCACACAAAAGTGCCTGCCTTGCGGCAGCCGGCAGGCCTCCGCCTGCGTCTTGCACATGGATGAACAAGGCATCGATACCGACACGCGCGTGGATTCTTACCTCCAGCCCGGGCGGCGACGCTTCCACGGCGTTCAGGACGAGATTCAACAACAACTGACGCACAGGCGCGGCGGGCAATTGCCTGGACGCGTCGTCCGGCCATGCACAGACCAGGACCAGATTCACCGACCGGCGGGCCGCTTGCGCACGGACAAGCAAGCGGATGTCCTCGATATCGGCGGCGCGCAGCACCTGGTAGCCCTCTTCCGGACGGAAGGTCCTCAGACTTGCATCGACCACCGCCTGCAGCGACCCGACCCCCCGCTCGACGAAATCCAGCGACTCGCGCCTGGCCTCCGGCAGATGCCCGAATTGGCGCAAGGTCTGCACCGCGGTTCGCATGCCCCCCAAGGGATTGCGGATTTCATGCGCCAGTGCAGCGGACATGCGGCCCAGCAACGCCTCGCGCTCGATGCGTGCCTGCCGCCGGGCCAAGCCCTCCCTCTCGGCCATGCCTTGCACCATCCAATTGTAGGCAGACAGCAAGTCGGCAAGCTCCGGGTCATGCGCATAGGCATCAGGGCCCAACTCCCTGGGCATTTCCCCACGTGCAGCCCGCAAGCGCGCGGTCAGGAGCATGACAGGACGCTGCAACCGTCGTGCGACCACCACGGCCAGGCCCGCCCCCAGCAGGCTGATCGTCAACCCGACGACGACTAGCTCAATGGCCAAGGCACGGCGCTGGGCAAGGAACACACCCACATCGAGATTGGCGACGACCATCCCCAATCCGGGCTGACTGGCATCCAGGGCTCGCCACGTCCACGCACCTGTGGCGGTCTGGCTAAGGAGCGTTCCTGTTGCCTGCCTGGCAAGAAGATCGAGCGGAATTGGCTCCACCTCCGGATATCGCGACACGCTGGCGAGCAACTCGCCAGCGCCATCGAAAACCGCCAGCGTGCGGTCCACGACACCGACATGGGTATCAAGCGCACGATTCAGCGCTTCGGTGATCTGGCCGGGATGGCGGGCGCGTACCGCAGGCAACACGGCTGCCGACAAACCGTCGAGATAGACCTGCCCCATGTCTTCGATCTGTCGATCGAGCTGGCGGGATAACCCGTGCAGGGACAAGGAAATCAGTGCAGCACTGATCAGCAGGAACAGCAACGCGACCGATAGCGGAATACGCACCGTCAAGGGCAGACGGCCAAAACGGGACATGGAAGGGCTCCTGGCAGGCCCACGATTATGCACGCCCTTTTTTGTCCGATCTGAGGAAACAGCAATTTGCAAGCAGTCGAAACGGGCAGGCTCTCAGGAAAATTTCGTGCCAGGCACTACCTCCATGACTTTCACCCAGGGTAGGCAGAAACACAACCGTCGGAACATGTTTTCTTTTCTGAACATTACTCCGACCTACACGTTAATCAATCAAAACACTCGCCTGTTCAACATCGCCCTCCCTTCTGGTTTTCCCTCAACCCGCCGGCCTGACCCTGAAAGCCGTTTGGAAGCCCGCATTCTTAAAGTGCCGGCTTTTGCCCCGCAGCGAAACAGCGGCGGGTATTGAAGTCAACACACAAGGGACAAAGGTGCACGCGATGCGCAGCAGATCGGCGACATTCAGAAGAGACTTATGGGGAGGATTGATCATTTCCGCTTGCGGCGGATTGACATTGCTTGAGGCCTACTCCTACCAGATCGGCACGCTGGCCCGCATGGGCCCTGGCTATTTTCCGATGCTGGTCGGCGTTTTCCTGGTGGGCCTGGGCCTGCTGGTGCCCTTCGCGCCTGACCCCGACGAACTGCTGGAAGAGGTGCACGCAGAACCCGACGCCACCCAGCCCACCCGCGCGGAACGGCTGCGCGGCATGGCCTGCATCGCGGCGGGCATCTTGCTTTTCATTGTCCTTGGGCATTACCTGGGATTCGTGCCGGCCACCTTCGCGCTGGTATTCACGGCGGCCATGGGCGACACCTCCAACACCATCCGGTCCGCCGCCGTGCTGGCGCTGGCGATGGCCGTCTTCGGCGCCGTGGTCTTCACCTGGGCGCTGCAATTGCAGTTTCCGATGTTTCGTTGGGGTTGAACCATGGAACTCTTGAACAATGTCATGGCCGGCTTCTCGGTCGCCTTCCAGCTTGAAAATCTCGCCTGGTCGCTGTTCGGCGTCTTCATGGGCAACCTGATCGGCGTATTGCCTGGCATGGGCGTGCTGGCAGCCATCTCCATCCTGCTGCCCCTGACCTACGCGATGACGCCGGCCGCGGCCCTCATGATGCTGGCGGGCATCTATTACGGCGCCCAGTATGGCGGCGGCATCACTTGCATCCTGCTCAACCTGCCGGGCACGCCCTCGCACGCCGTGGCCTGCCTGGACGGCAACCCGCTGGCACGCCAGGGCAAGTCCGGCTCCGCGCTGTTCATGCTGGTCATGTCGTCCTTCTTCGGCGCGAGCGTCGGGATCATCATCATGATCCTGTTCTCTCCCATCCTGGTGGAAGTCGCCTTCCAGTTCGGGCCCGCCGAATACTTCTCGATGATGATGCTGGGCCTCTTCGCAGGCGCGACGCTGGCCAAGGGATCCGCCATCAAGGGCATCGCAATGGTCTTCCTGGGATTGCTGCTTGGCGTGGTGGGCACCGACGTCAACTCCGGTGTCATGCGCTTCACCTTCGGCATCATCGAGTTGAGCGATGGCATCCAGTTGGTCGCGCTCGCAATGGGCCTGTTCGGGTTGGCCGACTTCTTCGCCAATGTGAACCGCATCGGCAAGGCCACCGTCATCGACAAGAAGGTCAAGATGTCGGTACGTCCGGAACCGGGCGACATCCGGAAATCGGCGGCGCCCATCGTACGTGGCAGTGCCATCGGCGCTGTCCTTGGCATCCTGCCTGGCACTGGCGCGACGATCGCTTCCTTCATGTCCTATGCGGTCGAAAAGCGTGTCTCCAAAACGCCGCGACGCTTTGGCAATGGTGCCATCGAGGGCCTGGCCGGCCCCGAATCCGCCAACAACTCGGCCGCCCAGACCAGCTTCATCCCGACGATGAGTCTCGGCATCCCCGGCGATTCGGTCATGGCGCTGATGCTGGGCGCGCTGATCATCCACGGCATCCAGCCCGGGCCACAGCTCATCACTGAGCACGCGGACATCTTCTGGGGCCTGATCGCCAGTTTCTGGATCGGCAACGTCCTGCTAGTTGTCATGAACCTGCCCTTGATCGGGATGTGGGCCAAGCTGCTCAAGGTGCCCTACAAGTACCTGTTCCCCTCCGCGCTGTTCTTCGTTTGCGTGGGCGTCTACAGCACCTACAACAACCTGTTCGACGTCATGATGGTGCTGCTGCTGGGTTTGGTGGGATATCTGTTCCTGAAGCTGCGCTTCTCTCCCGCGCCGCTGCTGCTGGGTTTCGTGCTGGGGCCCATGGTCGAAGAAAACTTCCGTCGCGCCCTGCTCCTTTCGCGCGGCGACATGGCTATCTTCATCGATCGCCCGATCAGCGCCGGCTTCATCTACACGATCATCGCGCTGGTGGTCTGGCTGGTTTTCTCCACTGTGCGCAATCGCCGCAAGATCAAGGAGGCGCAACAGGCAGAAGCTGCCTGATAGCGTGGCCGGGCGCGGGATCGCCCGGCCACGCCCCGCCGCAACACCGAGCCGGACCAAGGAGCAAGACATGCAAAGGCAACTCGACACCGCCCCCCCTCCCTCCCACAGCACGGCAACGGCAACCGCACCCATCTTGCGCGGCCTGAGCTTCGTCGAGCTCATCGAGATGCTGGAGTTCAGTCGGCTGCGGCTCGATCCGCCCGTGGCCAAGCAATGCCGGCGTGACCGTCCGGTCATCGGCACACAGGAGTGGATGCTATCGACCCGCCCACGCAAGAGGGTTGAACCCTCGGCCGTCTATGTCTGCTCGACCCTGACCTCCCTGCACGAGTCCTTGCTGCCCCCCGAGGACGCCATGCTGGACTTCTCCGTACCCACCAATCCCACCCCCGCTGCAAGATCCCTTCGCGACAAGCGCATGCAGTTATTCGCGCTGGCGCGCCGATCTGGTACCGAGCGGCCGAGCCTTCCTTATCTGCGCGTCGATCTGGCGTCGCTGATTCAGCGCGTGATCGTGCCCAAAGAGGCGCCGCCAGATCTGTTCGAACTTGTAGACCGTGTGGTGCGTGCGCGTATCTGGGTCGACGTCTGTCATGGCACGCCCGCGCGATGACGCCTGTCGACCTCCATCCCGCATCGACCTTCGCGTATTTTGTTTGCTAGAATGGCCACGGGTTTTGGTCTTGCAATGAGATCAAGAGGGATATTGCGCTGGTCGGGCCGCCAGCGCGGGCTTTAGCGATCCCCATGATGACCCAGTACGCCCTCCGGCGGCCCTCGGTATCGGGCCTCCTTTTCTCATTTTTTTGCCACACGCAGCAGTCCGTCCCGGACTCGCGATGCGCATGCCTGCGTCTGGCACATGCCCTCGGCGCGCCAGGCAAGCACAGACACTCCCTCTCCTTCGTCACGACCGGCGCGTGCCTGTCCGCGCCGAATCGACGCACGCCAGTACCGCCCGGAGCGCACCCATGACATTGACCACATTGTTGCTCATCGCCTGCGTCGGCCCGCTGCTTGGATGGCGCCTGGCCCATCTGCCAGGCGGCCTGTCACGCTACCTGCCAGCCTTGCTGCCACTGGGGCTGTTCTGTGCGCTGGCGACACTGGCGCCGACGATCGCGGCGGGCCAGGCCGTCGCCCATAGCTGGGCATGGGCACCGACACTGGGCGCGGCGCTCTCCCTGCGGCTGGATGGCTTTTCCCTGCTGTTCACGCTGCTGATCACCGGCATCGGCACGCTCGTCACGATCTATGCCACGGCCTACTTCTCGGACGCCGCGCCGCGCGAGCGCGCCCGCTTCATCTTCCTCATCCAGGCCTTCATGGCGGCGATGGTGGGCACGGTGCTGTCGGACAACCTCGTCGCGATGTTCGTGTTCTGGGAGGCGACGAGCCTGCTTTCCTTCCTGCTGATCGGCTTCGAGGCACACAAGACCGAGGCCCGCAAGGCTGCGCTGCAATCGCTCTTGATCACAGGCGGCGGCGGCCTGGCGCTCTTTGGCGGGATTCTCCTGATCGGCATGGCCGCCGGCACCTTCTCGCTCTCGGCGCTGATGTCCCAGCCTGCCACGCTGCTGGACAGCCCCTGGGCGCTTCCTGCCGCGATCCTGCTGTTCGTGGGTGCCTTCACCAAATCCGCCCAGTTCCCCTTCCATTTCTGGCTGCCGCAGGCGATGGCTGCGCCCACGCCCGCTTCCGCCTACCTGCATTCGGCAACCATGGTGAAGCTGGGCGTCTACCTGCTGGCCCGGTTCGAGGTGGTGTATCGGGACGCGTCCTGGTTCGGTACGACGCTGGTCATCGTGGGCTCGATCACCATGCTGGTGGCGGCGCTGGGCGCCATCCGCGCTACCGGCTACAAGGCGGTGCTGGCGCAATCCACGGTCGCGTCGCTGGGCATCCTCGTCATGCTGATCGGCCTGGACAGCCCCGAGTCCGCCATCGCGGTCAGCGGCTTCATCGTTGCACATGCCTTCTACAAGGCCGCGCTGTTCTTCTGCGCAGGCACCGCCATCCACGCCACGCACATCACGGAGCTGCGCAAGCTCGGCGGGCTGGCACGTTTCCTGCCTGTGACCGCGGCCGCCATCGTGCTGGCCAGCCTCTCGATGGCGGGGCTTCCGCCCTTCGTCGGTTTCATCGCCAAGGAATATCTTTTCGAAGCGCAGTTGGAAAGCTCCTGGAGCGTGCTGCCTGTCGCCGTCGCGGTCGTTGTCAATGGTGTCATGGTTGCCACGGCTGGCGTCGTCTCCCTGCGCCCCTTCTTCCTGAGCAAAGGCAAAGTCCAGCATGTCGACCATGGCGAGACGCCGGGCCTGCTGGTCGGACCGCTGACCCTGGGTCTGCTGGGCGTAGCGGCCGGCTTGGTCCCGGGCTTCTTCTCGTACTACCTGATCGCGCCCGCCGCCACCGCGCTTGCCGCAGCGCCCATCGATATCTCATTTTCGCTCTGGCATGGTCTGACGCCCATGCTCGCGCTGAGCGCACTCGTGGTCACGCTGGGCGCGTTGCTTGCCTGGAAATGGGACGCCTTCCATCACGCGTTGAATCGCATGCTGATCCTGAAACGCCTGGATGCCGCAAGGGATTACCAGCACGTCCTGGATGCCATCGTGGGCACGGCACGCTGGAGCACCCGCCAATTGCAGAACGGGGACATCCGGCGCTACACCTTGCTCACCTGCATCGCCCTGTTGTTCACTATCGCCTGGTCGCTGACGCGTTCCAGCGGCTTGACCGCCATGACGCCTGGCGGAGACATCCTGCCGCTCCCTGTGATCCTGCTGGCCTTCGCCCTGGCAGGAGCCGTGATTGCGGTCCGAACCCACTCACTGGTGAAGAGCCTGATTGGTGTCGGGGTCGTCGGCTATGGCTCCGCCCTGCTGTTCCTGCTCCATGGCGCTCCCGATCTCGCCCTCACCCAGTTCGCCGTTGAAACCCTGGTGCTGGTCGTGCTCATGGCCGTGCTGGGCAGGTTGCCCGGCACGGCGCTAGCCACCCGCACGTCCACCGAGCGCCGCATCGACGCCATGGTGGCGCTGGCCTTCGGCCTGCTGATCTTCGCCGCACTGGCAAGCATGCTGGCCGAGCCCTTCGATACCCGCCTTTCTGACTTCTTCGCGGCGAGCAGCTATCCCGATGCCCATGGCCAGAACGTCGTCAACGTCATCATCGTGGACTATCGCGCGCTGGACACGCTGGGTGAAATCGCCGTCGTCGCGTTTGCCACGCTGGGCGTCTGGGGCCTGTTGCGGCGGCGCAAGACGAACAAGGGCCGGGGCACCGTCACGCCCATGCAACATGCCAAACGAGGAAACGCATGAACTCCGTGATCTTCTCCACCTCGGCCCGGCTGCTGTGCGGGATCATGCTGGCGGTGTCGCTTGCCATCCTGTGGCGAGGTCACAATCAGCCCGGCGGCGGATTTGTCGGCGGGCTGGTTGCCGCCATGGCCTTCGGCGTGCTCGCGCTTTCCGATGGTGTGGCGCGGGCCAGACGCCTGCTGCGCATCCATCCTGTCGCGCTCGCGGGCCTCGGTGTCGCCTTCGCCGTGCTGAGCGGCCTGCCCGGCATCGCAAGCGGTCAAGGCTTCCTGACCCACCAATGGCTGATCTTCGAGAACGGCTTCAAGCTCGGCACCACGCTGCTGTTCGACATCGGCGTCTATTGCGCCGTCATGGGCGGCATGCTGTGCCTGGTGTTCCGCCTGTACGACAACACCGAGGAAACACAATGAGCCTCATCTATGCGGCCAGCATCGCCGCCATCATGGCCCTGGGACTTTACCTGCTGCTGTCACGTCACATCCTGCGCATCGCCTATGGCGTCATGCTGATCTCCGCCACCGTCAACCTCGTCATCTTCCTGGCAGGGCGGATCGGCAACAACCCTCCTCCCGTGATGTCTGCCGGCGAAACCGCCCTGGCCGCCGGCTCGGCCAACCCGCTGCCCCAGGCGCTGGTGCTGACGGCCATCGTCATCGGCTTCTCCCTCGTCGCCTTCCTGGTCGCCTTGGCGCTCAAGACCTATCAGCGCACCGGTACCCTCGACCATCGCGAACTGGGCGACGCCGAGGCGCTGGGCAGTCCTTACCCGGCCTCGCGCTCCGACTCGGTCACGACAACAGCCAAGGAGGCACGACAGTGACGGGCATGCTGATAAGCCACGCGGTACTCTGGCCGGTCCTGACCCCCATCACCGCGGCGGCCCTGTGCATGGTCGCCTGGCGCGCGCCGACGGCGCAACGGTGGATACACCTTTGCGCGCTGACGCTGATGCTGCTGGCCGCGGTGCTGCTGTTGAGCGAAGTCCGCGCTGGCGCCACGATCGCCCTCACATTCGGCGGCTGGGCGCCACCTTTCGGCATCAGTTTCGTGGCAGATCCCCTTGGCGCCGCCATGGTGACCGTCACCGCCGTCCTGGCCGCGGCCATCGGCATATTCAGCCTGTCCAGCACGCGCCAGCGACATGTCCACAATGGGGTCTACCCGTTGTTGCAAGGCATGCTGGCGGCAGTGAACGGCGCCTTTCTCACCGGCGACATCTTCAATCTGTACGTCTGGTTCGAGATCATGCTGATCACGGCGATGGGGCTGCTGGTCATCGACAAGACACGTGCCCAGTTGGACGGCGCCTTGAAGTACGCCGCCATGAACCTGCTGAGCACGCTGCTGTTCCTGCTGGCCATCGCCCTGCTTTACGGCGTGACAGGCACCTTGAACATGGCGGACCTTGCACGCGTGCTGCCGCAAACAGAACCCAGCACGGCCCTGGCCGTTTCCGCAGCGCTGTTCCTTGTCGGCTTCGGCATCAAGGCGGGCTTTTTCCCCATGTTCTTCTGGCTGCCGGCGTCTTATCACACCTTGCCCATCGGACTGCTGGCGCTCTTCGCCGGCCTGCTGACCAAGGTAGGCGTCTATGCCTGCTTCCGGGTCTTCGCCCTGCTCTTCGACGGCGGCGAGGCATTGCGCGAACTGATCGCATTCATGGCCGCCGGGACGATGCTGTTCGGCGTATTCGGCGCGGCCGTGCAATGGGATGTGCGGCGGATCCTGTCTTTTCACATCATCAGCCAGATCGGCTACATCCTGCTGGGACTCGCACTTGGCACGGCGGCAGCATTCGCGGGGGCAGTTTTCTACATCCTGCATCACATCATCGTCAAGGCCAACCTGTTCCTGATCGCCGGCGCGATGCATCGTGCCACCGGGACCTATGACCTGCGCCGCAGCGGCGGACTGATGCGCCAGCAACCGCTGCTAGCCCTCGCGTTCGCCATCCCTGCGTTGTCACTGGCCGGCATTCCTCCGCTCTCTGGATTCTGGGCAAAGTTCCTCGTCATCGATGCCTCGTTCAAGGCCGATGCCGCCTGGCTGGCTGGGGTCGGGCTGTTCGTCGGCCTGCTGACGGTATTTTCCATGAGCAAGATATGGATCGAGGCGTTCTGGAAGAGTCCGGCTGTCACTCGCAAGCGATCACGCACCGTGCCCCTGCCCATGATGCTGGGCATCGGCGCGCTCGCGCTGATCACCGTCTGGATCGGCCTGCAGCCCGAGGCACTGCTGCAGTTTTCCGGGCTTGCCGCCGACGCCCTGCTTGACCGAGACGCCTATGGCGCGGCGACCTTCAGCGGCCATGAAATCTCGCCGACCAGGAGCCCTGCGCCGTGACTCCCTCGACACTCTTCTGGCGTGGCCGTGCCTGCGTACGATTGTCCATCGTCTTCCTGCGCGAACTCCTGCTGTCCTCGTGGTCCGTGGCCTCAGCCGCCTTTGCCCGACAGCCGACTTTGGCGCCGGCCATCATCGCCGTGCCTTTGAACCTGCGTACGGACCTGGGCATCGCGACACTGGCCAATCTCGTCTCGCTGACGCCTGGCACGACGTCCCTGCACGTCAGCGAGGATCGCCGCACGTTGTATGTGCACTGCCTGGACGCCAGTTCGTCCGAGCAAGTGATTGCCGGAATCCAGCGTTCATTTGAAGACACCATCAAGGAGATCGAAGGATGACCGAGATCCTGCAGGACATCGATGCGCTGATCACCCTGGCGACCCAGTTTCTGCTCATCCTGGTGGCGGTGCCACTGGGCATGACACTGTTTCGGATGATCAAGGGCCCTGACGATGCCGACCGTTACGTCGCGCTGGACATGCTGACGGGCGTGGCAGTGACGACCGCCGCGCTGGCCATGGCCGTCACTGGCAGGCGGGAATACATGGATGTGGGCCTGGGCCTGGCGCTCTTCGGTTTCGTCGGCACTTGCGCGCTTGCCGCATTCCTGGAACGCCAACGCAGGAGCGGCCGATGACCACGGCGCTGATGCTTCTGGCACTTCTGCTGAAACTGGCTGGCTTCGTGTTCCTGTTTGCCGCCGCCCTGGGTCTGCTGCGCTTCAAGGATCCGCTGCAACGCATGCACGCTTCCACAAAGGCCGGCACGATCGGTGCGGGCCTGACGGTGGCAGGCGCCGCACTGACCCAGGCAGATGGCACGACACTCATGATCGCCGCCCTGACGATTCTCTTTCTTGTGCTTACAGTGCCCGTGGCCGGACATGTCCTTGGGCGTGCGATCTATGTCTCGGGCCGCGCACCGCTGGACGCCGACAAGGACGCTCTGAAAACGCTGCTTGCCCAGCCTCCCCGGAGACTGAAGCAGATGAAACGCAACGCTGAAGGGTAATGGGCAATCAGGCCCGATCCGCGACCGGGATCTTGGCCAACCAGTCCTTGCCGCCAAGGACGCCGTCCATGGCGTCCAGATGTTCGAAGAACGGCGCCTCGCTGCGTGACGCCACCCGGCAGCGCCCCGCATCGGGATGCGAACAGTTCAGCAGGTATTGCGGCGCGCCGGACAGGCTTGGCACCTCGAGCAGCAGGGACTCGCCGGACTCCAGCCACGCCTGGCCGAAACCGCGTGACACCGAGACATCCGATCGCCAATTCCGAGGCGCGGCACTGCGCAATACGCCGCCCTGGGGCACGCGCACTTCAAGCAGGACATACCCCCGCGGCAAGCGGCGAGGATGCTCGGCCTCGACCAGCGCAAGCCGCGCGCAAATGGCCGCCAGCGGTGAACTGTCCAGCAGGATGGCGTTCGCCCCGGCAGCCAGCCAGCGGCCGCCGGGCTGACTGCCGCTTTGCAGCGTATGGCCATTACTCAGGCGCCAAAGGGTCATCACGGCCCGTTACCTTCCTCGATATCCAACAGCCAACGTTCCACCGCGCCCGTGTCACGCGCGTCGCGCATTTGCAATGCTGGCGGATTACCATACAGGCGCGCCTTCGGCTCGCTGAGCCAATCCATGGCCAGCATCTTGTCGCCGAAGACCATCTCGGCCAGCCAGATCATGCGCAACAGGCGATACAAGGTTGCCGCGTGTTCAAGTTGATAGACGCTTGGGCCCTTGCTTGCCACCGATTCAGGCTGATACAGGCGAAGTTCCGGCACCAGCATGTCCAGCGCCGACTGGCGCGGCAGGCTTTGCCTGATGGCGTCCAGCAAGACCGGCACCGCCTCCACGGAGCGCGGCGTACGCGCTCGGCCAAGCATCCTCCGCACACGCCCATTCAGGTCGTCGCGGACATTGCGCGGGCCGACCAGGCCCGCGCTGGCAGGATTACTTGACTGCCTCGAACGCTTCGTTGACCGCCTTGCCATCGATACTGACTGTACCGGCATTGACGAGTCCCTCCAGATAAGCACGCGCTGCCTGTTCCTGGCGCTGCGCGCGCAATGCATTGCGCAATTGCACTTGCACCTCGACCAAGGGCAGGGTGCGTGCATCGCGGACATCCACCAGCTTCAGGATGTGAATGCCACCGGGCATCTGCACGGGGGCGCTGACCTGGCCTTTCTTCAGGCCTTGCACGACACCGCGCAGCTCGGGCACCAGTTGCGGCAAGGGCACGAAACCGTTGTCGCCGCCACGTGCTGCCGAATTGGCATCCTGCGAGAATTCCTTGGCAAGCGCGGCGAAATCGGCCTTGGGCGCGTTCGCCCGCTTGACCAGGTCGGCGGCCTGCTTGCGGGCGGCCGCCACGGCATCGGCGTCACCATAGGGAGCGGTCAGGTAGATCTGGCTGACACGGTAGCTGGCCGGCTGGGTGAAACGGTCCTTGTTCTGGTCGTAGGCGGCTTGCAGCTCGGCTTCCGAGGGGTAGTCGTCGGCAGGCTGGCTGACGGAATCCAGGTAGGCACGCATCACGACCTGCTCCTGGGCGGCCTGTACCGCAAGGCGGATTTCCTCGCGCTCGGCCCAGCCTTGCGCGTTGGCTTCCGCCACCAGCGCCTTCTCGGCAAGACGCGCGCGGATCACGCGATCGAGCTCGCTGCGGTCTGCCTTCAACTGCTCGCGTTGCGCAGCCGGCAGCGTGCGCAGCAGGTTTTCGATTTCACTGCGGGGAACGCTGACAGTACCCAACGTCGCAATGGCGGGGCCATCGGCCGGTGCGGCGGGCGGCTGCGCAACGGGCTTGGAAGCGGCCGGCGCACTGCTGGGGGTGGCAGGCTTGGCAGGCGCGTCGTCCTGGGCGCTGCCTTTGTCGCCGCAAGCGGCAGCGGCAAGCACCACGCCCAGGGCGCCGACGACGCGCAACATGCGCGGCATGGCTTTATCGGACACGTTCACATCAACTCCGGGTAAGGACTTGGGGAGCAGCACGCGCGCCGGGCAAGAAACCTTGCGCGGCGCCCGCTGTGCCCGCGCCGGCAGGCGGCGCGGACGGGTAACGGACTCAGTCTTCTCAGGCCTTGTCGGCGCCTGCTTCGGCAAGCTCGGCAACCGGCAGGCCTTCAGCGCCCTGGGCGGCTTGCGTGGCGTACTGGCGCAGGAACAGCACGAACTCCTGCAGCAGGCGATCCCACAGCTCGGTCGTGGCGCGCACGTGGTTCTCGCTGACGCCGCCAGCCAGGATCACGTCCTTTTCCAGCACCAGGAACGCGCCCTGGTTGGTCAGGCGGGCAAAGCGCTTGCCGATGTTCCAGCTGTCGGCCAGGCCGGCGGGCAGTTCGCCCTGCACGCGCAGCGCGCAGCTCAGGGTGTAGTCGACGAAGTCGCCTGCCTGGGCGGCGGGGTTGCCGAAACGGACAGCGAAGCCAATGCCCTGGGTGGCGCTCAGCAGTTGCACCAGGCCGTTCTGTTCAGACAGGGTGACGCGGTAACCCATTTCCTGCAGGATCTCTTGCAGGCGCGCAGCGTTGAGGGATTGGATCAGCGTGGATTCAGTCATTTCACAATTCCATAATAAAAAGGGTGGGCAAGGCACTCGCCCTGCCCCTGCCTGCCATCGTTACTGCGCAGACTTTGCTTCGGGCTGCGGCACCATCCTGGGATCGTACTTGCCGTCATATAGCTTGTCACCATAGCCCTGCGCTTTCTCGTCGAAGGCCACGCGGGCCTTCTGCGAGAACGGCTGGCGCATGGCCAGCATGTCGCCGGTGCTGAACGATTCGTAGGCCGCCAGGATTTCCTTGCCCGCGGCATACAGCTCGTCGTTCTTGATTTCGCAGGTCTTCAACTGCGCATCGCGCTGCTGCAGGTTGCCGCTCAGCGTGGCGCGTTCGGCTTCCTTGGCACGAGCCAGCGTCAGCAGCTCGTCGTAGGCATCCTTGAACTTGCCCAGCTGCGTGTTGGCCGCGGCGATCTGCGAGTTCGCGCTGGCGCGCATCGCCTCCTGCTGGCCGGCCAACTGCTCGGCGGCGCCCTGGGCCTTGCCCAGTTGCGCGCGCAGTTGCTCGATTTCCTTCTGGGCCGCGTCACGCTGCGTTTCGGCGGCGACCTTGGCCGCATTCACCTGAGCCTGCTGGCTTTGCAACTGCTGCAGCTGCTGGGTGGCGCTGCGCAGTTGCGTGCGCAGGCGCTCTTCCATGCTTTGCGCGTGCGCGGGCTGGACGGACAGGATCACAGCCATGGCGGCGGTGGTGGCCTTCAGCGCCCACGCCACCTGCCGCAACGCGGGCGTGGCGCGCTTCAGCGCCGGGGCTTGCGCCCCGGACACCGGATTGGAGTGTCGCGTCGTCATGATCATCAGAACCGTGCATTGAGTTCGAGCTGCAGGATGTCGATCGCCAGCGGTGCGCCGTAGATTTCCTTCGAGCTGGTCCAGCGCAGCTGGGCAAAGACGTTCTTGTCGACCGCGTAGCCCGCACCGACGTAGTAACCCTGTGCGTTGGTGCCGCCAAGGTGGAACGTCGAATCGTTGTAGGCATCGGGCATGGCATCCGGCTGGATGTACTTGTAGCCAACGAAGGCCATCCAGTCACCCTTGCTTTGCAGGCCGAAGCCATTGCCCAGCGTGGCCTGCAGCATCCAGGCGTTGGGGCCGCTCTTCACGCCGATCGCGCTGTCGTCGCTGGCGAATTCCTGGTTCGTGGCCAGGTTGTTCGCGCCGCCGGCACGGCGGATGATCTTGCTGTCCTTGTAGGCCAGGTTGCGCACGTAGTTACCCGCAAGGCGCAGGCCCATGCCGTCGAACACGCGCGTATCCCAGCGCATGTTCACGTCCAGCAGGTTGAACTTGGAGGCCAGGCCGACGTACTGCCACTGGTTCCAGTCGTCCGGGTTGGCCGAGGTGTAAACGATGTCACGCAGCAGGAACAGCGTGTTGCCCTTTTGCATGAACGACGGGCGCGACCAGTCGGTGTCGCAGACGTCGGCGCTGGACAGCACCGAGCACTGCGACGAGCGCTTGCCCGAGATGTTCTCGAACTGGTAGTAGGCCAGGCTGCCGCGCAGCGAGTTGTCGCTGTTGATCTTCCAGTCCGCGCCGACCTGGGCGCCGAGCAGCCACTTGTTCTCGCTCTTGCCCTCATAGCTCCAGGCGCTGCTGGAATTGTTCCCGTAGTCGAGCACGAAGGCGCCGATCGTGCCGAACAGCGTGACCGGACGGCCCGACAGCGGCTTCTTGAACGCAGCGGAAATACCGTCGAAGTTCAGGTCGCCGGAGTACAGCAGGTCGGTGGACGCGAAGGGGTTGCCCGCGCGGCCCGCCGTGGCGGTCATCCAGTCGGTGGCGCGATACGTCAGGTAGGCCTGGTCGAGCCACAGATTCTTCTTGCCCATGCTGTTGCCGAGCGTATCGGACGTCGACACGGGATTGTCGTCGCTGCCGGTGGCCAGGCGCACGCCCGCCGTCCAGGCGTCCGACAGTTGGGCCTTCACGCCCAGGCGGGCGCGGATGCGCCACAGGTTGCGGCGGTCTTCACGCGTGTTCGTGAAGCGGCGGTCCTCGAAGTAGTTCTGGTTGCCGGCCACGATCAGCATGGGGCCGTTGTCGTTCCAGCGGTTGAAGTTCAGCGCGCCAGGAACGTTGTTGTCGTCGAAGAAGCGCGACTCGTTGCGCACGCGCACATCGCCTTCGATGGTGATGCGCGAGACCCAGTCCGGGAAGGTGTTGGGCTGCGCCCAGTTCTCGGCCTTGGCCTGGGCCATGACTTCGTTCTTGACCTCGTCGCGGATTTCCGCACGTACGGTCTCGGGAATGTAGGGCACGCGCACGTCGCCGGGCTGGGCGATGGCGGCGCCGGCACCGCCAGCGGCAGCCGCGGGGGCAGCCGAACTGCGGGCACGGACGGCATCGGCCTCGGCCTGCTTGAGCAGCGCGTCGGCCTGGTCCTGCTTGATCACGCCTTGCTGAACCAGCAGGCGGATCAGGTTGATGGTGGCGTTGTCCGACGGAGCCGGCGACTGCGCGGCAGCCTGGCCCGTCGAGAGCGCCATGACGACGGCTACCGCGGCAGCCAGTCGGGTCGGTTGAAATTGCATGACAGGAACTCCGGTAAGGATGTCGGTTACGGCGATCAGGTGTTAGGAGGGCCGGCGACCACTGAGGGAAGCACGGACCGGCATGGCCAGGGATGCGGGCGGACGCTCATCGACGGCAGGGTGTGCACGCAAGGCAGCGACCACCTTGGCGTCGACCTCGGCGTTGCCGCTGGAACGGTCCAGCTCGACGCGCGAAATCTGTCCGGATGCAGTCAGCCAGATCCGCACTTGCACGCGGAAAGCCAGGTTCCTGGTTTCATCGTTCTCGCGCAGGATCTTGCCAAGCGCATACGACATGTACTGGCTGTACGTGGCGTTGCCGCCCCGGCCTCCACCAGAACCCGCCATGCCGCCACCACTGCCCGCACCGATATTGAAGGCGTCGCTGCCGGCCTGCGCCTCGCCGTCGATCTGCATCGGATTGGCGAGGTCATCGGCCGGGGAAGGCGGCGCCTCGTCGGCGGGCTTGGGCTCTTCGACGGGCGTGGGCTCGGGTTCGGGCTCGACGACCTTCTCTTCCTTGGGCTCCTCCGGCTCGGGCGGCTTTTCAGGCTCGGGCGGCGGCGGCGGGGGCGGCGGCAGCGGGATGATGGCCTGGAGCTTGGGCGCTTCGCGCTTGACGCCAGCCATATCGTTGGCCCACTGCCAGATGAAGTAGCCCCCCACGGCGAGCAGCACCACGCCTACCGCCGGCGCGATGAAGCGCTTGGGCGACGGCTTGGCGGGCTGCTCGTCAAGCAGGTCGGACAGCGGCGAACGCGAAGGATCGTGCTTGTTGGGCGGTTCGGGAATATTCGACGACATAGCGGGTTCGATCTAGGCCTACTCAGTTCGCCTTGCCAGTCACGAGACCGACTTGCGACAGTTCCAGGCGGCGCATCAAGTCCAGCACCTCGACGACTTTCTGGTACTGCACGATGGCGTCGCCACGCACGATGACCGGGAAGTCGGGGTTGAGCGCTTTCTCGGTGCGCAGGCGGTCTTCCAGTTCTGGCAGCGTCACCGGATAGGCATCCAGGAACACCTGCCCGGCCTCGTTGATGGAGATCGCCTTGGTCTTGGGCTGCGACAAAGACACGCTGGAACTGGCCTTGGGCAGGTTCACCTGGATGCCGGAGATCTGTGCCGTCGCCGTCAGGATGAACATGACCAGCACCACCATCAGCACGTCAACCAGCGGGGTGACGTTGATGCCATCGACGGTGGCGTCGTCGTCATCCATGTTCGATACGGATGCCATGGATGCGCTCCTTAAGCCTGGCCAGCGACCGCGCGGGCGGTGTCGGCCTTGTGCACGGTTTCCTGGTAGTCGGTCTCGCCATGGGCTTCAGCCAGGCGGGCGACGAACTCGTCCACGAACACGCGCATGTCGGCGTTGATTTCCTTGTTGCGGCCAACCAGGCGGTTGTAGCCAAACAGGGCGGGGATGGCGACGAACAGGCCAGCGGCGGTGGCCAGCAGCGCCGCGGCCATGCCGGGCGCGATGGCGTTGATGTTCACGTCACCGGCCATGGCGGTGGCCAGGAACACCACCATGATGCCCAGCACCGTACCCAGCAGGCCGATATAGGGGCCGCCGGCAATGGCGTTCGACAGCGAACCCAGGCGCGCGCCCAGCTTCTGTTGTTCCTTGGTGCGCACGGCATCCATGGAGACGCGGATGGCTTCGATGGTGGCCGAGGAGATGATGCGCGTATCGGCGCCTTGCTCACGACGGACACGCAATTCGTTGACGGCCACTTCGTACAGGCGCCAGAGCGAGGAATCCTTCAGCTGGCCAGCGGCACGCGGGTCATCGGCCAGCATTTCCAGGCGCTTGCCCACCTTCGAAAAGGCCAGGCGGAAGGCGTCGTTGCTCTTTTCCAGGCGGCTGGCGTTGCGGCTCTTGGAGATCATGATGTGCCAGGACTGGATCATCATGATGGCCAGCACCGCCAGCACGATCCAGGCATCGAAGGGCACGGCGGCCAGCAGGAAGCCCAGCGCGCCGAAACCGAAGCCCGAGGCCTCTTCGTCGGCGCCGTAGGCGATCAGGCGCGATTCGGCGCCTTGGGCGGTGGCGTCGGCCAGGATCAGCGCGGCGGGGCGGGCGATCTTGGACAGGCGGATTTCGTCGATGGCGCCAATGAACGGCGCGTAGGTCACGACCGCTGCGGCAGGCGCGGCTGCGGCAGGCGCGGCGGCGGCGTCGGCCGGGGCTGCGGCGGCATCGGCAGCCGGGGCGGCCGGCGCCGCCTGGCCGGGAACGTCGCCACCGATGGCGGCGACGGTGTTCAGCGGCGGCAGCGCGGCAGCCAGCGTGGCGGCAGAACGGCCATTCACGTAGAGGACGATTTGCGACCCGTCGGCCGTCACGGCCAGGTGTTGCCAGGCGGCGGGCGACAGGGGCTGGCCCGGCGCCGAACGCTGGCCGTTGACCTCGACGAAGGGCACGCCGTTGGACAGGCCGATCAGCAGCGCGTTGCCGGTGTCGCGACGGGCGTACACCAATTGATCGCCGGCGGGCTGGTCGGCGCGGACCCAGGCGCTGAACGTGAAGGCGCTGGCGGCGGGCAGGTTCAGCGAGGGGCTGGCGGGCAGCATCAGCGGCGCGCCACCGGCGAACTGGGCGGCACGGCCGACCACGCCATCGACCACGCCGGCGAGCGGGGTCTGGGCATGGTTGCTGTAGCCGGTGCTGTCACGGGGCGGCGCATCAGCGGCGCCGTTGAAGTGATAGACCAGCGTGTAGTTCGGGTCGAAGGTGACCTGGCCATTGGCGGTGCTCGGCGCTTTTTCGTTGCCGTAGTACATCCAGATGTCCTGGCGCTGGCCGCCGCTGACGGCGGGCACGTCGACCCAGATCACGGCCATGCCAAGCAGGGGATCGAAGCTTTCGATCTGGTGGTTCAGGACCGTCTTGTCGTCGGACGAGACGAAGCGCACGTCCGACCCGTTCTCGGCCACGCCGTCGAACACGAAGTTGCCGGTGTGCAGGCGCACCAGCAGCGGCACACGGCCGATGTCGTCATTGATGGCCGCGCCGGCGGGCGTGGTGTCGATGGAGATTTGCTTGCGGAACTTCCAGTCGGCTTGCCACCAGGCATTGGCGACTGCCGGCAGGGCGCTGACCATGACGGTCAGCAGTAGCATGAAAAGGCGTTGCATGATTGTCGTACTCCGAAAATCCGTCAATCCGTTCAGGTTTAGAAACTGGCGCGAAGGTTGAAATAGAGACGCGGGTCGTGGCGTTTGGTGTTGGCCCCCTCCTTGAGGGGGTAGCCCCAGTCCAGGCTGCCGGTCAGCCAGTCGAGCATCTGCAGGCGAGTGCCGAAGCCGACGCTGGCGAGGTCGAAACTGCTGTCCTGCTCGGGCAGCGGGTCACGCAGGCGCAGCGTTGCCCACTCCGCGAAGGTGTAGGCACGCCACTCATTGACCTTGGGGCCGAGCCACTGGGCGAAGGACGGGGTGCGCAGCTCGATCGAGGCCATCAGGCCGTCGTCGGCGGAGCGCTCGGCGGCCAGGTAGCCGCGGATACTGCTGGCGCCGCCGGCAGAGAACTGTTCGTTGGACACCAGCGGACCCGAGGCGATCTGGAAGCCCGTGCGGCCAAACAGTTGCCAGTCACGCGGCAGGCTGTGCAGGTGCGTGGCATCGCCCTTGAAGACCGCGAAGCTGGGGTTGGCGCGGTAACGCTTGTAGTCGAACTCGTTGCTGCCGCTGCCGATGTCGAAGAAGCTGCGCGTGGCCGTGACGACCGAGAGGCCGACCGAGCTCTGCGCGTCCTCGGTGTAGCGGTAGCCGTTGTAGCCGAAGGTGAACGGCACGTACTTGAGCGGCACGGTGTCGCTGGTGCCGCCGAACTCCAGGGCTTCGTCGAAGTCCTTGTAGTCGACGCCGAAGGAGAACGCGTTGTGCCAGGCGCCCTGGGGGGGCAGCGTGTAGGTGACCGTGGCGCCGAAGGAATGGCCCTTGCCCAGCACGTTGGTCCCGCCGATGGTGGCGACGTTGCTGTCGGACTGGTAGCCCGAGAACATCAGGCTCCAGCGCGCTGCGAGCGGCAGCGTGTACGACGCCGACCAGACCTTGGCGTTGTCGGTGTCCTGGGGCGCCGTGAAGAAGGTCAGCGAGAAGGCATGGCCGCGCTGCCACAGGTTGTCGTAGCCCAGCGTGCCGGTGGCGCGCAGGCGCTTGGTGTCGGCGCTGTAGTCGTTGTTCAGCCCGAAGCTGGCCGTCCAGGGACTCTTGTCCTCGACCTTCAGGTCGATGTCCATGGTGCCCGGGATCTTGCCTTCGCGCACCAGGGGCATGACCTGGCGGCTGGCGGTCTGGTTCAGGCCGGCGAGTTCGGCTTGCGCCTGGTTGAAGTCGGGCACCTTGCCCTCCTGCAACGCGGGAACTTCGTCACGGATGGCCAGCGGCGAATAGTGCTGGGCGCCCACCACGCGCACGCGGCCGACCTTGGTCTCGGCCACCTGCAGGATGACCACGCCGGCGCTGACCTGCTGTTCGGGCAGGTCGACGTAAACCGACTGGTAGCCACGCTCGTGATAGGCGGCCTGCAGGGCATCGCGCGCGCTCTCGATGTCGGTCAGGCTGCGATCGGGCCCCAGGAAGGGATAGACGGCTTTTTCAATGGCGACGGCGTCCAGCACGGTGTTGCCACGAACGATGTACTCGTTGACGTTGACCCGGCGCGCATCCGCTGCCGGCGCTTCCTGGGCCGCGCCCTGCGCCAGCGCGCCACCGGGCAGGCCCAAGGCCAATACCGCCACAGCTGCCGCGCTTGCACAGGCCCGCAGGCCCGCTTTATCGAAATGCTGCATAGGGATGCACTCAGTCCTCAAGATGGGAATCCGATGCGTTGTTCGCATCTGCTTGTTACTAGACGTTTGGGGAAGCGGCCGAGTGCGCAATGTCATAAAAATTTCATGAAACAGCGTCGGGCGGCATTGGAAAGCGAGACGGCCGTCCCCGGAAAGGGGACGGTCGCCGTCGCATGCGCGGAGGGAATCAGGCTATCGGGCGCGCATGACAAAGCCGGGTCCGGGCATCACTCCTGCAGCAGGCGTTGCCGCCGCGCCGCATCGAGCTGCCCGGCGGCCATCACCTGCACGACGCCGTTGGGGTCGTAGACCGGCGCCTGGGGCGCGGTCGCGCCCTGCTGTGGGCGCCGGGGCTGGAACGCGGGTTCGACCGCCCCTCCCTCGTCACCGAAGCCCAGGATCTGCACGCTGATGATGGACGGCAGGTTCTGGCGGGCGGCGGCGCGCGAACGGGCCACCGATTCCTGCGCGGCGTCCGCTGCCGACGAGGCGGCAGCACTGGCGCTGGTCAGGGCGCCCACGTTCACCGCCGCCACCACCGGGATGCCCACCGCGTCACCCTTGACCTGGATGTTGGCTGCGTTCACCACCTGCAGCGCCGCGATGTTCACGTTGCCCGACACCCGGATACCGGCTTCGCCCGCGTCGATGGTGCCCAGGGGCGCCAGCAGGTCCACGTCTCCCGCCGGCACTTCGGCGATGGGGGCCAGGGTGGCGATACCCGCCCCCGTGGACGGTACCGTCGGCGCGAGCGTCACGTTCCCCACCGAGTCGTACACCCGGCGCGGCGGGGTATAGACCACCGTGGTCTTCGCCCCCCGGCCCGCGTTGATGTCGCCTTGCGAGGACCACGCCAGGATGTGACCGCCGAAGGTCGTCATGATCCGGCTCTGGCCCAGCAGGATGCTGTCCTGGGCGTACAGTTGAATGTCGCCCGCGCCCTGGGTCACCACGCCGGCCGTGGACGGCGGGGCTTCGCCTTCGATGCCCACCACCTGGCGCCCGCCCGGCGTCAGCAGCTGGATGCCGCCGCCGAAGTCGGTGCGCAGGCCCGAACCGCCGTACATGGTGAAGTCGCCTTCGTACTTGATGGGTGCGCCACTGGCATCCTGCTCGGGGAAGAACGCCGCAATCGCGCGGCGGCCACGCAGGTAGCTGTTGAAGCGCGGGCCGCCTTCGTCGTTGTACTCGCGGCCGCCCTTCCTCAGTTCGGCGAAGTACAGTTGGCGGGCGTAGATTTCCTGTTGGGCGGGAGCCAGGGTGTCCAAGGCCGCACGGGCCTCTTCGGCAGTGCCTGCGTAGGCCTGATAGCTACGCAGCCAGTTCACCAGGTACAGCTCGCTTTCCTGGCGGTAGTCTTCCGCCAGGCTGCGATAAGGCTGCTCGGGGTCCGCGTCACGCAGTTGCTGCTGGCGCGCCAGTTCAGCGGGGGCCTCACCTTCCGTACCGTTGTAGCCGTACGCCTGCTTGAGCCACCCGGCCAGCGTCAGTTCACCGCCATAGGTCTGCGCGACCTTGCCGGGCTGTGCGTCCAGTCCCGTGCCTGCTTGCAGCGCATTGCCCGCGTCCAGATAGCGCGCCAGGAAGCCGGCGTAGTCCGGACCTGCCGCGCCGACACCCGCCAGCACCACGATGCTGGCGCCCGGACGCGTATCGCCACGCACCACCCCTCCCAGGCTCCTCACGCTGGCCACGTCATCCTGGCGGAACTGGCGTGCCGACTGCAGCACGACCACACCGGGACCGGCCACCGTGAAGCCAGCATGCACGATGTCGCGACCCGCCTGGATCAGCGAGACATCGCTGGTATTGCTGTGCAGCGCCATCCCTTCGAAGCCCAGGATGTCCCGGCCGGCGCGCGCCGACACGGGCGTGGCGGCTTCGTACCAGCGATCCGAGGCGACAACATAGCCGGGAGGTTTGCCGTAATTCGAAGCCGGGATCGACTCAAACGCGCCGGTTCTCAGCCCCACGATATCGCCTTGGACAGCATAAAACCGCGAGGGTGTACTGTCGCCAGCATGCAAGCTGCGCTCCAGGGGCGTATTGGGGCCAAAGGCGAACAAGGAATAGTTGTCGCCTGACGCCAAACGCACTGCCTCCGGCGAAATATTGGTCGCAGGCCAAACGGCACTGCTCAAGCTTCCCAGCGTGAACGCCGGGCGCAAGGGCGTCGTCATGGCTGTGTCGGCGCCGGACATGGCAACACGCGGCGCCCCTTGCGCCAGCAGGGATTCGCCTGCCAACAACTCCAATTGGCCCGAGGAGGAAGGCGCCAGCATCAATCCCGCGGCGCGCGGGTTACCCCCTGGCGAAGCCGGGAGGATGATGTTCCCGTTGGCGGCGACAGCCCGCAGGATCGAGGGATAGACGAAGTACGTCTGGCCGGCCTCCTCGGTCCAGACGTTCCATGCCCGGGGCAGCGCACTGTGGCTGGTCATGGGCGTCAGGTTACCGCCCGCGGAAAGCAGGTTGACCGCGGTGGCATCGGCCCACAGCGAGAACCAGCTTTGCCCCCCGCCTGGGGTGTCCTGCGCGTCACCAATCAAGCGATAGGGACTGGTATTGAGCAGGCGCGTGCGCCCCGGATCACTGACGCCGCCCAGTACCAAGTCACCGCGCGCATCCAGCCACGCGGTGGCATCGCCCAGCATCAGCACCGGCCCGCCGTAGGCGTTCCCGCCCGCCAGGGCAAAGGGATCGGTGGCGCGCAGGCCGCCGCCATCGCCATAGGTCAGCGACACGCCTCCCACCTTGCCGGCGGACAGACTCAGATTGCCGCGCAGGTTGGTCAGGACGCCGTTCAGGTCCATGTGATCCACGACCCCACCCTCGATCCCCACGTTCGTCCTTTGCTGCGTGGCCCGCAGATTGGGATTGAGCGCAGCGCCGACGCGCAGATCCAGGTCCCCGCCGCCGGTCAGCATCAGTTCGCCGTCCACGACACGACCCGTGCTGCCGACCGCGGCGACCAGGCCCTGCGAGCGCGCGCCGAACAGGTTCACCTGCCTGGTGGCATCGCCACGCGCGTCGCGCACGCCAGCGTGACGCTCGGCGGAAATGTTCAGGTTGCCACCACCCAGGGTGCCAAAGCCGGTGAAACCCACCATGCGTGGCTGGCCGTTAGGCCAGGTGCTGTTGTTGACGTAAGTGCCGAAATTGATCCACCAACTGGTGGCGATATCCTGCACGCCCGGCGTCCCGGCATTGCCCTGCCGCCACAACCAGTTGCCCACGGCATTGCTGGGGTTGCGGGCGTAGTCCATGCTGGCCTGGATGCCGTTCTGGGCGTCGGCGCCCCACACGTCGCCATAGACGTCACGGCCGGCCATGACCGTCAGGTTGCCGCCTTGGTCGGGATACCACGCATGGTAGGCAGCCAGCGCCGCATCGTGCTTGCCGTCGCCCTGGACCCGGCCCAGGACACCATGCTCATCGATGGTGCCGCGCGCCAGGTCGTAGCGCGCATCCAAGGCGACCCCCAGCGAGGTCGCCGTGCCGGCGGTATAGACGCCATACATGGACATCATGCCCACGTCTCGCCCTGCCAGCAGCGTCAGGTCTCCCGTGCCGGTGCGCAACACGCTGAAGGACGGCGCGCCGAGCTCATGCTTGTAATCCACCACCTCAGTGGGCGGCGTGGCGCCTTCGAAGACGCAATAGTTGGCGCCGAAGTTGCACAGGTCCGCCAGCGTGGTGGAACTACCGAAATTCGCCTCCCAGTCCCCGCCCCAATTCGCGACCAGCCAGACGCTGATCTCTTCCTGCGTCATGCCCGTCACGGCCGCGTCGCCGAAGATTCCCAGCGCGCCTTCGGCCGTGACGCTCGGCTTGCCTGGCTTGTAGCCGCAATAGCCGGCGCCCAGGCCGCACAGGTCCTCCATCGAGGACGGACCAAAGAACGCCTCCCAGGTGTCCCCCCAGTTCGCCGGCAGCCAGGCCCTGATTTCCTCTTCCGTCATCCCCGTCACGGCAGGGTCGCCGAAGATATCCAGCGCCCCGGTCGGTGTCAGGTAGGCCGGGCCGCCACCGCCGCCGCCTTCCAGCCGCGTCGTGAAGGTGCTCTGCATGCCGTGGTGCGTGTCGGCCAGCACGATGTCGCCCGTGCCATCCACGTTGCGGGCCCGCAAGTCGGCCGAGTCCAGGTCGGCGCCCGCCACGGCGGTCAGGCTCCACGACGAGGCACCCGCCTCCAGCATCGGCGCCAGCGCCCAGTTGCGGCCCTGCCTGCCGTTCACCACCGGGCGCAGGCTCACCGGCAGATCCCCCGCCAGCTCCACCTTCGTCATCGACGGAATGATTGCCCCACGTGCCAACGTGATCGTGCCGCTGGCCACCAGTTCGGCCGGCAGCTTCACCCCCTTGGGCCAGGTGAAGGGCTGGACGGCCGCGGCATCGCGCAGGCGGAAGCCCGCGCCGAGTTGCGCGCCTGCGCTCAAGGTCATCGATTGCGATATCACCGTCCCGGCGGGCAACACCGTGCCGTCGGCTGTCGTGACGGATCCCGTCAGCACAAGGCCTGCCTGCAAGGTCAGGTTGCCGCTGAGCGTCATCGCCGTCGGCAGTTCGGTGCCGACGGGCAAGGTCATCGCGCGTGCCGGCAGGTCGTAGTTCAAGGTGCTGCCCGCCGGGAAGCTGGTGCCGGCCTCGAGCTTCACGCCGTCGATGGGCATGACGAGATCGCCGCCGAAAGGCGTCAGGCCATAGGTCGACGAATACCTGCCTTCGGTCAACAGCCAGCCCGCATCGTCCAGCGATTCCGGCGGCGGCGCGAAGCCGTCGTTGATGCTGCCGTGGATGTTCAGGTTGCCGCCGGCGCGCAGCACCAGCACGCCGGGTTCGCCGAAGCCGCGGCGCGCCGCGTCGACGTGCTGGCCGTAGCGATAGCCGGACAGGTCCAGGTCGCCCACCACCGTCAGGTCGCCATCGGCCGTGGCGCTGGCGATCTCCACGCCGGGACGCAGGCGCGCGCCCAGGCGGGACAAGGTGTTGTTCAAGGTCGCGTTGCCCTGCGCCAGGTCCATGAAGACCTGGTTCTGCGCGTGGATGCCGCCCACGCCGTCGAAGTAGTCCTGCGAGATCAGTTGCGGCGTCTTGCCCGTCACGTCGGGCTGTGCGGCCAGCGGCGCATCGGTGTAGCGGCGGAAGGCATTGACGGCCACCTGCTTGGCGCCCTGGATCACCGGCGTGCCGATGACGTCCAGCGCCACGCCGTTGGCGCCATCACCCGACCCCGCCAGTGCGCCACGCTCGCTGCCTCCGCCCGTGCGGCGCACGTTCAGATCCAGCGTGCCGCGCGCGACACCATCTTGCAATGCGGGTTGCAGCGCACCCGCGCGCAGGTCGAAGGACCCGTCCGCGCCAATCGTGAGCGTGCCCTGGCGCGACGTCAGGTCGATGATGGCCCGGTTCGGGCTGTCGATGATCTTGCCGTGGCTGTCGCGGCGCAGGTGCGTGCCGTGGGCATCGAGCAGGCCGTTGATGACCAGGTTCCGCTGCGCGGCCAGATGGATGCTGCCGACTTGCACGCCGCTCGCGTCGATCCTGCCATTGACGGTGAGGCTGCCGCCGTCGGCCACGATCTCGACATGGCGTGCGCGCACCTCGTCCCCCACCACCAGGTCGCCCTGCTTGACCTGGAAGCGGCGCGCACCGAAGACCTCGCCCGTGTTCAGGCGCGTGTTCAGGCCGGCAAAATCCGCCAGCGTCTGTGCACGGATCGTCAGTTCAGCGGTGTCATGGGGCACATAGGTGCCGCCCGCGTTGTACAGGCCGCTGGCGCTGCCCAGGATGGCGCCCGCCAGGTCCACGTGGCCGGCCGAGGCGCCCAGCGCCGTAACCTGCATCTGCCCACCCCGGTTGTAGCGCGCCGACAGGTCGATGACCGAACCCGCTGCTTGCGTGATGTCGCCCGCCGCGCTCTTCATCGTCAGGTCGCCACCGCGGCTGTAACGCTTGACGTCGTACATGGCGACCTCGCGGCCCGCCAGGTCGATGTGCGCGGCGTCGCCCAGGGTGATGTCTTCCAGCGCCTCCAGCGTCAGCTTGCCCGAGGGCAGGGCCACGGCCGTGTCCAGCGCGATGCGGCGCGCGGCCAGGCTCAGCGAGCCGCCCAGTGCATCGCTGCCGCCAGGCGTTGCACCCGTGCCCTGCACCGTCAGCGCGCCGCCGGCGCGCACATCCAGCGCCGCACCGGCCTCGCTCGTCAGAAAGGGCGTGCGCACCATGACGTCGCCACCGCTGTACTGCCAGCCCGTGCCGGCTTCGTAGCCCGTGACGGCATGGTGCACCGCCAGGCTGCCCGTGCCCTTGGCGGTCACTTGCCTGGCCGCATCCAGCGTCACCGACGAGAAACCCAGCACCAGGCGATTGGCCGGCACCAGCGACGTTGCCGTGGTGTAGGGCGCCGCATCGAAGCGAATGATGTCCGCGGCAATCCTGAGTTCGCCATTGCCCAGTCGCCCGAGCACGGCCCCGCCCGGCGCGGCCGGCGTATCGTAGCCAGGCGTCACCGACGCACGATTCTGGGCCAGCGAGCCCGCCCAGACGAATTCATTGGCGACGATTTCCGCCGTATCCCCCGCCGCGCCGTATCCGTAGATCGCCGGGGCGCCCAGCACCAGGCGTTGCAGCGAAGACACGCCCTCGATTCCTCGCGTGTCGAAGCGCACCGGGCCGAACAGGTTGATCGACTCACCGGCGCTCAGGATCAGGCTTTCCAGCGCGGGCGTGCCCAAGGCCGTGTTGCCGCGCAACAGCCTGTCCAGCACGTCCTGGCGCATGGCCATGCCGGGCGGCAATTGGCCGGCAGCCTGCGCATCGGCCAGGGCCTGGTTGGACCCCAGGTTCAAGGAAGACACGCTCAGCAGCAGATTGCGCGTGCCGTACGCCACCGCATCGCCCATCGAGAAGACGCCGTTGGTGGCCACGCCGAAGGTGCCCTCCGAGAGAATCCGCGTCGTGCCCGAACAACTGGCCAGGCAGCTCCCCAGGTCGATGCGCGTGCCACTGTTGGAAGTGGGTGGCACCACGTTGACAAAGCCGTTGGAGACGACCATGACGCCTGACCCGCTCGCCTCGATGAAATAGCCCCGGCGCGCATCCAGCAGGGCAGGCCCTTGCCCCACTGTCGTCAAGGTCGCGCCTTGCTCCACGGTGATCGCGCCATTCTGGGCGCCGATCAGCACGATCTCCGACGCGGCCAGCGTGGCGCCCGAACGCACCCGCAACAAGCTGCCTGACCCGGAAGACAACGCAAGCTGCCTGCCTGGGCTGCCGCCCCCCCCTTGCAGGGTTCCTCCCAATATCAGGCGAGAGGGTGACAAGGCTGTCAGGGCATCCGCAAACACCGCCGCCGCCGTCATGCCCGACACGGGCGCCTGCCCGGTTGCCAGGATTTCCAGGCCGCCGTCGGGGCCTTTCACTGCCAGGGTGCCACCGATGCCTTCCGTGCCGGCGGCGGGGACGAACCGCGCCTCGCCCGCCATGCGCAGCGCTGGCGTGCCGCTCATGCCCGCGCCCGGCCGCAATCCGATTTCCAGCATGCTGGCATCGACCGGCAGCATGGCGCGCGGCACGCCCAGGCGGGCCGCATCCGCCAGCAGGAACTCGGCGTAGGACGTCTCGTTGTATTGCGAATGGCGCCGCACCCGGTCGGCTGGCGTCAGCACCAGGCTGTTGGCCAGGGCGTTGCGCTGACCAGCGATGGTGCTGCCCAGGAAACCCGTCGTCGCCCAGGAGCCGGCGCGCGTTTGCCCCGGCGTCGTGGTGCCCGGCATCACCGTATTCGGGCCGATCTCTACCCGGAACGCGCCCGGCAACAGTGCATAGGTGGAAGGCAACAAGGTGTAGGTCCCTGCAGCCAGCCCAGGCACGCCTTGCGGGATGGTCACCTGCTGCCCCACCGCCGGCGCGCCCGCGCCGTTCTCGGCCACGATGGGCGCGTAGTGGCCGGTGAACGACGGCACGATGGCATAGACCGCATTGCCCGAACGGCTGAAGCCATTGGCAGGGTTGCTGTCGGCCAGCGCGTACGCGAGCACGTCCACCGAACCGCCTCGGCCGTTCACGAAGGCCGCACCGCGCAGGTCGCCGCCGCCGGCCAGGTCCAGCACCGCGCCGGGTGCGACGTCGATGGCCCGGGCGTTGATCGCGATCTTGCGGCTGTGGCGCGGGTTGTTGTGCAGCCCGCCCGCCGGCGCGGGCTCGATATCGACACCTTCATACCGGTATTTGATGCCGTCGGCCGTGCCGCCATACGGCATCTGCAGGCCCGCGCCGCTGACCGAGGTCAGGCTGCCGGCCGTGAACGTGACCAGGCCTGGTCCGAAGTTGGTCGGCGTATCGACGATGATCACGCCCAGCGGGGCACGCAGCACGCCGCCTTGCTCGAGGGTCGGCGCGGCGACGGCCAAGGTGCCGAAGACCGAGTACGGCACGGCAGGCAGCTCGCCCCCCTTTCCGCGCAAGCGCAAGATGCCGTCAGGGTTCGAGACCGTCCCGTTGGCGGAGGCATAGTCCCACCCCGCGGCGATCCTGCTCTGTGCGCCCGTCAAGGGATAGATCTGCGCCGCCGTGATCGTCATGGCGTTGGGCGCCAGCAATTGGCTGCCGTCACCGTGTTCCGGGTACGGCATCATCCGGATGTCGCCACGGCTGAGGATATCGACGTCGTCATAGGAATGGAGGCGCTGCGCGCCATAAACGTCGATGAGGTCGGCCTCCAGGCTCAGATGGTGGCCTCGCTTGAGCCATCCACGGCTCAAGCCCGGTGCCAAGGGTTCGGGCCAGGTATAGAAATCCCCCCCCGGCAGCAGCGCGAAATCGGCATGGGCCAGTCGCAGATGGGGCGCGGACAGGCGTACCCGGGTTCCCTCTGGTGCGTCGGCATGGACGAGCGGTGCGGCAAGCAGGCGCAGGCTTTGCGGCAGGGAAAGGTCCAGATCGCCCTTGACCATCGTGGTGGCGAATAGGGACAGGCTGCCGAAGCCGCCCGCCTGGATACGGTCCACGCCCAGGTAACCCGCGCCGTAGACCAGGGTCGGATCACTCTCTCCTGCCCGGACGTCGTCGCCCAGCAGGCTATCGCCCTGCACCTGCGACAACAGCACGGCGCGAGGCAAGAGCACGCCTGGCGTGGCCGCGTTCTTGATGTAGTGGATGCCGCCTGGCGCCACGTCCAGTGCCACGGCCAGCGTGCCGCCCACGGCGCCCGCGCCGCCGGATGCGGCCCGCAAGGCGCCGTCCAGATACAGACTGTTGGCGGAGGCCAGCACGATGGTGCCGCCGTTGCTCGCGACGACCGTGGCGCCCCGGCCCGGCAGGTCCAGCACGGCCTGCGTGCCGGAGGCATCCAGCAGTGCGCCGGGACGGATGATCAGATGGCGATCCATGTAGAGCTCGCTGCGCGCGATGCGCGCAGCGGTTTCCCAGTTCAAGGTCCCGCCGATCTCGATGCTGCCGCCCGCGAGGACGATGCCGTAGCGCGCGCCAGTGCGATCCTGGGCAACATGGCTGCGGCCGGCCACGTCCAGCACTGCGTGCTCACCGATCCATACGGATTTCGCGTTGGCAGTGCCGTTGAAAGCCGATTCAGCCAAGCGGACATCGTTGATGGAAATGCTGCCGCCCGGCGCAACGAGGCTGCCCAGCACCGTCATCTGATCCGCGCCACGCAAGGCGATAGACTGGCCCGGGTCCACGGTGACTGTCGCGCCTTCCTGGATCTCGATGGTCTTGCCCACGCTGTTGCGATCCGAGTGCAAGGCAAGACTTGCGCCTTGGCGTTGCGTGAGGACTGCCTTGACCGGGTCTTCCTGGTACAGCGGCGGCGTCCACAGCGAGAGCGCGGCGTCGGGTTCCGCACCGGAGGCCGGCATCGCGCTGGCGTCCTGCGTCTTGCGGTACACCGGCATCGCCACGTCAATGGCGGCACCTTCAGCCACCGTCACACCGCCGTGGCCATTCACGGTGTATCGCGCAAAGCCTTGCTGGAAGGTTTCCGGGGCCAGCCACAGCGCGTTGGCGTCCTGCGCGGCCTGTTGTTCACCGCCCAGCACGATGGCACCGCCGCTGATGATGGACAGCGTGCCGCTGCCCGTCACGCCATGGCCGTGGATGGCACCGTTGAGCGAGAGCTTGCCGCCTTGCGCCACAAGCGTGGTGTTCATCGCGTTGGCCGCCAGCGTCACGCTGCCGCCCTTGCCGCCTTGCAGGGCACCCTTCTGCGTCAGCACGCCGCCCGAGGACACGTCGATGATGCTGCCTTCGGAGACGTTGATGTCGCCCGTGCCGCGCAGGCTCACGCGTCCGCCGTGGCGGTAGGCGGCGTTCTCGATGTCTTGCGGGTCCTGGAACTGGTTGGTCCACAGGCCACGCGCATCCAGCCGCACGCCTTCGGCCACGGTCAGGTGCACCGGCTTGCCCGCCAGCGCCGCCAGGGCGATGTCTTCGAGACGGCCGCTGTTGACGGCGGTCTGCACGTTGCCCACGCTGATCGCGCCGCCACGGCTGACGAGGTCGGCGCTCACGTCGATGTTGGGACCGTACAGCGTGATCTCGCCGCCGTGGGCGGTGCTCAGTGTTGAGTCGACGGTGATGCCCCCCTGGGCGGCAATGCGCACCGCGCCCAGGCCGAAGCCGTTCAGTCGGGTGGTGTCCAGGATCAGCCGGCCCTGGCGGTCTTCCGGCAGCGCAACCGTCAGGTCGATGGCTTGAGAGACTGGCGTCACACCGTCCTGCAACGTCACCTGCTGGACGGTGTTGGCCGAGGCGCCCAGCACATAGCGCAGCTGCTTCTCGGCCAGGCCGTAGAACGGCAGATAGCTGCCTACGACGAGCTGGCCGCCGCGCGCCTGTGCGTTGTGCGACTGCAGATAGCCGTCCCGCCCTGCTTGCGGCGCGCCTGTCTGGCGGGCGCCCTGGTAGGTGTCGCCCACGAGCTGGCCTTCCAGCACCGCGTTGCGCGTCGAAACGATGAGGGCCCCCGCATCACGCCCCACCGTATACCCCGCTTCCTTGCGGCGGGTGGGCGCCATCAACGCGTCGTAATACCGCCGCGTCTGGCCCCAACGCGCCGAGTTGACCTCATACCCCCGATAGATGCCGTCATACAGCAGGTCGCCCGGCGCCCGGTCAGCCGTGTACAACCTGCCATCCGATCCCTTCAGCCAGGTCTGGCGCAATTCGCCGTCCTGCACGTCCAGCGTGCCGCCGGACAGGTTCACGCTCGAGCCTGCCTGAGTCACGACCTCCCCGCCCTCGAAGCGCACCATGCCGCCCTGGGCCAGCCAATGGCTGACCGGAACCGCCCGGGTGCCCAGGTACCCCCCGACTTCCAGCAGGCCGCCCGCCGTGTACCAGCGCGCGTTCTCGTTCTCGCCCGTGCCCGCGGGCACATGGACGAGATCCCTCACGTCCAGCCAGACATCGCTGTTGTTCAGCTGGGCGCCATCCCGGTTGACCGGTGCATCGCGCTGCTCGTTGCCCTGGATGTTGATCTTGAGGTTGTTCGTCTCCATCGCCACCGACACGCCGATGGCGCCGGCCACGTCGATCTCGGCGCCGTCGCGCAGGAGTGTGCGGCCCGTGGCTTTCACCGCCACTTGGCCACCGGTGGCCAAGGTCAGCGAACCGGCCTGGAAATCCACCGCCCCGCTGCTGTCGATCTGCACCAGCGACAGGTCGCGGCGATAGGGGTCGGCGCCCTGCCAGTTGGGCGGGTTGGTGCCAGCCACGGGGATTGCAGGCGCAAGAAGGCTCTCGCGCTGACCGTCCAGGGCCGTCGCGTCGTTGGTGTCGACCAGGATGGCGTTGGTGGCAGCTTCCTGCAGCGTCACCAGGCCGTTGGCGCCGGTGGCCTTCAGGTGAATGGTGCCACGCGTATCGACCGACGTGCTGGCAGCCAGAACACCACTTTGCGTGACCTGGTTACCGGCCAGGGTGATGTCGCCCAGCGGCGATTGGATCAGGCCGGTGTTGCGCACCGAACCCAGTCCGCCCACGGTGACCTCATTGCCGCGCGTCGTGGACGCGACGTTGCCTTCGGTCCCCTGCCCGCGCGCGATGACGAAGCTGTCGCCCGCCGCCAGCAAGGCCTGGCCGCGCGGGGTGTGCAGCGTGCCGGCGTTCTCGACGTTCTTGCCCGCCAGCAGGACATAGCCGCCGCCTTGCGTGGCGGAAGTCGGTGCATGCGTGGCGATCCGCGCCCCCGGCTGCACCACCACATTGCCCAGCGCGTCCTTGAACGTCGGCGTCGTGCCCTCGGAGTACAGCCCACGCGCCTGGAACTGCGCATCCAGCGCCGCATCGGGTGTCGCTGCCGCCACGACCAGGTTGCGCACATTGACCTGGCTGGTGCCCGAGAACACCACCCCGTTCTGGTTCACCACCATCACGGTCCCTGCCGCCTCGATCCGGCCCTGGATCTGGCTGGGTGCGGCGCCGGCGCCCACCACCTTGTTCAGCACCGCATCGGTAGCCTTCTGGTCGAACTTCAGCGTGGTGTTGCGCCCGAGATTGAAACGCTCCCAGTTCAATATCGCCCGATCCGCCGTCTGCTGGATCGTGACGGTGCGCTGGTCCTCGGAGGCCACCGCCGCGTTGGCCCCCACCCAGCCCGCCTTGGCGCCGATGGCGATTTCCAGGCCACCGACCGCGAGGCCATCCGGCACCTCCGACGGCGCTTGCGCCGCCAGCGCCCGCGCCGCTTCCTGCGACGCCTGCTGCGCGGCAATGGCATTGGCCGTGCGGTTCAGGTTTGCAATCGATGTCGTCAGTTGCTGGCGCGCCGCCATTTGCTGGCGTGCCGACGTGGGCGAGGCCATCCCCGGCATCGGGCCGCGCTGTTGCATGCGCGCCTGCTGGCCAGCCTGTTGCCCCGCCGCGAACCAGTTCGGCGCGGCATGCGCCGCCCCCGGCACCATCACGCCGCCCGACAGGATCAGTGCCGACACGGCCGCAGCGGTGGGCGTCAGCGCCCAGCGGCGACGCGCAGCCGGTCGGCCGCTCACCGTCGCGGGGGCGACGGGCTGAGCGCGGCCCTCCAGGGCTCGACCGGATTGGGTGCGGGCGTTGGCGCGGTATGAGGCGTGGCGGCTGGGCATGACGTTCCTTGTGCTGTATCCATGGAAGGCAGCGCGGGACGATTGCCGGGCGAGTCGACGGGCTCGCCGGCACGGCATTCGCCGCGCAATGGAGCCCTAGACTGCCCAGCCCTGCCACGAATGCAGGAAGTCACAAAAAATTCATACAGGGGTGTTCAGGCCTGCCGCAGCAGGATCACCCCCCCAGGCAATTCCGTCAGCGTTGCGCCATAGACATCGCGGATCAGCGCCGGCGCCTCGTCCAGGCGATCCAGCGAGAAACTGGCCTGCACCAGGTTGCGTCCCAGGCGATCACCCATCAGCACCATGCGGCCGCTGCGATAACGATTGATCTCTTCCACGACCTCGGCCAGCGGCACCTTGTGGAAGACCAGCATGCGGCGGCGCCAGGCCGTCACGGCGTTGGTATCCACACGCATCACCTGAGCCGCACCGCCCTCGCCATAGCGCAACTGCTCGTCGGCGGCCAGGGTGCGGGCCGGCTCGCCGCCACGCGCCACGGTCACCTCGCCTTCCAGGCAGGTGATGCTGACGCGCGTACCGGTATGGCGAACCGTGAAGCGGGCCGCTTGCGCCAAAACCTGGCCACCCGCCACATTGACGCAGAAGGGCTGCTGGCTGGCGCCGCGATCCAGCGCCTGGACTTCGGCCTCGCCGCCCAGCAGGGTGATGGCATCGCCCTGCCCTTGCGCCACCGCGATGCGGGTCTGCGTGTTCAGGCGAACCTGCACGTCCGCCACCATGACCTCGCGCTGCTCGCCCGTGCCGGTACGGTAGTCGGCGCGCAGATCCGTCAGGCTGGGCCACAGGCCCAGCGGCGGACGTACGGCCAAGTAGCCCACGCATGCAGCCACTCCGGCACCCAGAAAGGCACGACGGCCCATGGCCCGCGATTCACCGCGGTTCCAGCCGAAAAGACCCGCCAGCCAGCCGCCTCGCACGCGCTCGGCCTCCTCGGCCCGCTCGGCGACCACGGCGCGCGCGGCAGGCTGCATGTCCTGCCAGACGGCACGCGCCGCGGAAAATGCCCGGGCGTGCGCGGGACTCTGCCGGCACCAGAGCTGGAAGGCCTCGCCGTCCCGGGCCGTGGCCCGCCCCGACCCCAGCAACACGACCCACGCCTGGGCCTCGCGCTGCAGCACGGTCTCCATGGCTGGGCCGGCAATCATCCTGTCATCCATGGCTCAGACCTCCCGCCCCGCGCCCGGACCGAAGCGCTGGATGTGCTTGCGATCGAGCTTGGCGCAGCAATGGGCCAGGCCCGCCCGCAGTTCGTTCTCGACCGTGCGCAGCGACACGCCGAAGCGCTCGGCAATCTCGCGATGCGGGATTTCCTCTACCCGCGCGGCCAGCACGATGGCGCGGCGGCGGCGCGGCAACTCCTCCAGCGCGCGCCCCAGCGCCTCGATGTCGGCGCGCCCGCCGACGATGCGGGGCGTATCGGCCATTTCATCGGCCATGTCGTACAAGGCCTCGATCTCGGGCACCGACAGCAGGCGCGCCTGGCTGCGGCGCTGGTCTTCGGCAATGTTGACCGCGATGCGAAAGAGATAGGCCGACGGATACTTCACGTCGGCGCCCTCGGACAGGCCGTCCACCCGCAACCAGGCCTCGTGCAGCGCGTCATTGGCGAGGTCTTCCGACCCCAGGCGCAACTGCAGGCGCTTGCGGAAAGCGCCATAGCGGTTCAGGAACAGTTCCCGCAAGGCAGTGGGCGTCATCGGTGGCATGGCGCGGGCGTCAAGGTTGCAACCCCGGCCGCGCAGTCCGCTGGACCGCGCGGCAAACGGCAGCCGGATCGCTCTGCCGTGTCAGCAGCAGGGTCAAGGGTTGCGCCAGCTCGGCGGGGGGCGGCGCGTCCATGACCAGCCCATGCAGGCGCCGCTCCATGTCGGCATCACGCACGGCGTCGCCCGTGGAGCCCAGCAGCCGGGCACGATCCACCATCCCCGAGCGGTCTATCCACAATTCCAAGCCGGTGTGGTAGCGGCCGAAGGCGTCTGCCTGCCAGTGGCACAAGGTGCGTGTCAGCGTGGCCTGCACGGTGCCAGCGTAGGCCATGAGCAAGGCCTGGGCCCGCGTACGCGCCTTGGATGGCGCGGACGTCGCGGTCTCGGGGGCGACCAGGGTGAAGGCGGTGTCGCTGGTGTAGCGGACCTCCAGCGGCGTGTCGGCCAGCAGCCGGCGCAAGGCTTCGCGCGGCGCATACCGCCCCCGCAAGGCCACGGCGCGGCGGCCGGCGGTCAAGCCGCTGGCGACCAGCACGGCCAGGCCGGTGGTCTGGGTATAGGCGGTCAGTGCGGCATCCAGCGCCTGCGCGGGAATGTCGAATTGCATGCTGGCCGCGGTATCGGGCAGCGCCTCGGCGCGCACGGCCAGTGCAGGCAGGAATAGGCCCAGCAAACCTGCGCGCGCCATGCGCCAGGCCAATCGAGACCATGCACCGCGCTTGCCGAGCGTGTCCGCCATACGCATCAGGAGGGAAGGAAGAGGTGTGCCCGGAGGCTCGGCACGCTGGCGCGCCAAGGAGAGCCACCGCCGGAAAAGGCGGTATGGTAGCCAGCCCGAATGACGGATTGGTGACATACCCTTGCCGGCCAGGAAGCTGACATAAAAAGGTCACGAAACAGGCGTACAGCGCCCGCTACACTGGCCCCGTCTCGCAACATCCCAGGAGGCGTCGATGCGCGCACGCTTATCCATTCCGCTGCTGGCCAGCCTGCTGCTGGCCGCCCCGTTCAGCCACGCCGCGGAACAGAAAAAACCCCGGCCCGTGCCGTCCTGCATCGGCGCGGAAGTCAACGGCTATCGCTCGATGTCCTATGACTGCCTGGGACAACAGATGTCCCCCGACACGACCCCCAACCGCCCCAACCCCGCGATGTCCTCGCAGGACGTGACGCGCCGGCCGCCCAATCAGGCAGGCTTGGTCACGCCGGCCACCACGGCCAACCGCATGGGCGGCAACTTCGGCAACTCGGCATTTCCGCAGCGCCCGCCCGCCATGCAGGGCGGCATGCCTGCGGGTGTGCGCACGCCGCCGCCGGTGCCCACGGCCCCCGCGCGCTGACGCACGCGCCCGCTCAGACGGCGAAGTCCAGCTTCAGGCGCAGCACCATGGGCTGGCGCATGTCACGCGGAGGCGGCTCGGACAGCGGTTGTGCGCTCAACACGCCGCGCAGGTCCGCGTCCGACTGGGCGTCGCCCAGCGTATCGAACTCCACCCGCTCGACCTGACCGGAAGCGGCCACCCACACGCGCACCACGACGGGCTCGGGCGGCGTATTGCGCTGCTCGTCCAGCATGCGCTGCTGCAGGCGTTCGTGCAGGCGCACCACGGCAGCATTCTCGGGATCGCTCAGCCAGCTCTGGAACTGGCCGCTGGCCAGTTGCGCGTAGCTGATCCAGTGTTGCGGCACGGCGGCCTGCGCCTGGGCGGGCGGCAGGGGCGCCGCGGCCAGCCCCAGGCCCAGCACGCCGGCCAGCGTGCTGCCCAGACGGCGCCAGAAAGGGCCGCGGCGTGCCGCAGCGGAAGAAGAGGAAGTGGGTTGCGTCATGGCTTGCACCTGGAAAAGGTCTGGAGGGCGAGCTTCTCATCCGCAGATGACACCCACCGACAGGGTCGTGGCCCGCGGCGCCTGGGCCTGCAAGGGCCCCAGTTGCGGCACGTCGCTCTCGGCGAACGGCACCGCATGCGCACGCAGGAAGGATTTGATCGATTCGCCCGACACCGCCTTCACGCGCGAGGCCGATGATGTGCCCGCCGCGCGGGCACGGCTGAGCGCCACGCGATGGGAAGGATTGCCGTCCAGCGCGACGCGCTCGACGATCACGCCCATGAGCAGGCCGGCGCCCCCCAGGACCGGGCCGCCGCTGGCGCCGGGCTGCGCGGGCGACAGCAGGGAGATTTCCGATTGGCCGGGCACGGTCATGCCATTGAAGACCGTGCTGGCCCGGTTGGGCATGCGCTGCAGCACGTTGTAGCCCTCGGCGAACACCGGCACGGCGCCGCTGGCATTGGGCGTCTTCTGGAAGGTGGCGCTCAGATAGGGCTTGAGCGGGGTGCCCAGCACCGCCAGGTCCAGCGACTCGTCTTCCACCCGCACCGTGGCCAGCACCACCGTGGCATCTTTCACGGCGTAAACGGTGCCGCAGCCCTGCACCGCGTGACGGGCCGTCAGCACGTCGCCGTCCGCGTTCAGGAACACCCCGCTGGCATGCGCCGACAGGCCGCGCGGCACGCCGATCAGCTGCGCCTGCGCGGCGCCCGATGACAGCAGGAGCCCGCAGGCGGCCAGCCAGGCCGCGACAGGCCGATGGAGGGGGGGCATGCCGAACATGAAGGAACCGGGGACGGACGAAACGAGAAACCGCCTGGCAGGCCCAGGCGGCAGCATCGCAAGGTGGCGGGCACGGGGCATGTTGCACAGGCCGTGAGGAACGCCACGGAGCGCGGCGAGCATATCAAATCCTTATGTCACTGTCGTGACGCCCGCTTGTTCAAGCCGGACCAGGCGGCATGGCTTCGCCCCGGACCTCAGCGCAACTGCAAGCCCATCATCGTGCGCCCGCGCAACACCGTCAGCGACAGCGGCTGGCCCTCCAACTCCGACAGCAGCGCGCGCAGGCCGTCCAGGCGGCCGACCGGCCGCTGGTTCAGGCCCACGACGATGTCGCCGCGCCGCAGGTGCGCCGCGGCAGGTCCGCGGCCCGGGAAGGTGGCGCTGACGAACACCCCGTCATTGCCCTGCAGGCGTTGCGCGCGCGGCATCTCGGAAAACTCGACGCCGTTCAGGCGCGGGTCCAGCGACCCGCCGTGCAGTTTTTCATCCTGCTCGCGTTCGATGCGCAAGGCCACGTCCTGCCGCTTGCCGGCGCGCTGCACGGTCAGGCGCACCTCCTTGCCCACCGGCAGCAGGCCCTCCGCGTTGCGCAACTGCTGCGTGCTCTGGATCGGCTTGCCGTCCATCGCCACGATGATGTCGCGCGCCTGCACGCCCGCACGCTGCGCGGGTGTGCCATCCACCACGCGCGCAACGGCCACGCCGATGGTGCCCGGCGCGTAGCCCAGTTGCCTGACCACGCGCGGCGAGATGTCCAGCACGTCCAGGCCCAGCGACCCTCGCGTCACGCGTCCATGGCGCAGCAACTGTCCCATCACCTCGCCCACCAGGTTCGAGGGAATGGCGAAGCCGATGCCCACGTTCCCGCCCGAGGGCGTGTAGATCATGGTGTTGATGCCGACGAGTTCGCCCCTCAGGTTCACCAGCGCCCCGCCCGAGTTGCCGGGATTGATGGACGCGTCCGTCTGGATGAAGTTCTGGTAGCCCGCCGCACGCAGGCTGGAACGATCCAGCGCCGACACGATGCCGGACGTGGCCGACTGCCCCAGGCCGAAAGGATCGCCGATGGCGACCACGAAGTCGCCCACGCGCAGGTCGCTGGAATCGGACAGCGGCAAGGCCTGCAGGCCCCCTGCCTGGATGCGCAGCACCGCGATATCGGTATCGGGGTCGCTGCCCAGCACCGTGGCCGCCAGGCTGCGGCCATCCTGCAGCGACACCTTGATGGATTGCGCCCCGCGCACCACGTGGTGATTGGTCAGGACGTAGCCCTGGGCCGCGTCGACGATCACGCCGGAACCGGAGCTTTGCTGGCGCCCGCCCTGGCCGCGCGTCGCATAGCCCACGGCCTCGCGGTTCTCGCCCAGGGCCGAAATGTTGACGACCGATGGGGTCACGCGCTCGAGCATGGGCGCCAGCGATGGCATCGGCGCGCCATCGACGGCTGCCGGCAAGGCCGCATGCGCGAGCCCCATGGCCGCGAGCATGGTGAAAAGCGCGGCGCGGGCCGCAGGAAGGCAAGCGCGGCGCGCCGCCAGGACACGGGCGGGAAGCGGAATCATGGCGCGCAGTGTAGCGAGGCCGCGCGTCGGCTTGTTGACAGTTCCCTGAGGGACAAACGCGTCATCCAGGCAATGACACAGAAAGTAAACGAGAATAGGTCACAATAAGCATGTTTTTCCTGGCGACCTCCGCGACAAGGACATCCGGCATGTACGAAGGCGAACGCTTCAACAGTTGGACCCACCTGGTGGGCATGATCCTGGCGCCCGCCAGCGCCGCGGTGCTGATCGCGCGCGCGGTGCGCTTCAGCGCCGACGCCTGGGCCATCGCCAGCTGCGCCATCTTCGCGGCGTCCATGCTGTGCGTCTACGCCAGCTCCACGCTCTACCACTCCACCCGCGGCCTGCGCAAGCGCCTGTGGCAACGCGCGGACCACTGCGCCATCTACCTGCTGATCGCGGGCACCTACACGCCGCTCTGCCTCATTCCCTTGCGCGACGATTGGGGCCTGCCGCTGCTCTTCGGTATCTGGGCGCTGGCCATCCTGGGCATCGGACGGGAACTGGCGGGCTCGAAACTGGACACCCCCGCACTGCCGCTGTACCTCTGCATGGGCTGGCTGGGCGCCCTGGCTGCGCTGCCCATCCGGCAGAACCTGGAGACCGTCGCCATTGCCTGGCTGCTGGGGGGCGCGTTGCTCTATACCGTCGGCACGGTCTTCTTCGTGAACGACACGCGCTGGCGGCATGCCCACGGCATCTGGCACCTGTTCGTGCTCGCGGGCAGCCTCTGCCACGTCATCATGGTGTGGCACTTCATGGCATCCAGCGCCCATTGACACACATCAAGGCTGCGCCGAACTTCGCGTCGGCATAATGAAATCGCGGTGGGCTGGCCGCTCCTCGAGCCGGCGCCCCGATGATTCAAGGAGCTGCACATGAGCATTACCGGAAAGATCGCCCTCGTCACCGGCGCGGGCCAAGGCATCGGCCGCGGCATCGCACTGCGTCTTGCACGCGATGGCGCCGACCTCGCGCTGGTCGACCTGGACCAGGCCAAGCTCGACGCCGTCGCGCGCGAGATCGAAGCGCTCGGCCGCCAGGCCACCACGTTCATTGCCGACGTGAGCGACCGCGAACAGGTCTACGCCGCCGTCGACCACGCCGAACGCACGCTGGGCGGCTTCGACATCATCGTCAACAACGCCGGCATCTCGCAGGTGAAGCCCTTGCTGGACGTCACCCCGGAAGAAGTCGAACGCATCTACCGCATCAACGTGCAGGGCGTGCTCTGGGGCATCCAGGCCGCCGCCCGCAAGTTCAAGGCGCGCGGCACGCCCGGACGCATCATCAACGCCTCGTCCATCGCCGGCCATGACGGCTTCGCGCTGCTGGGCGTCTATTCGTCGACCAAGTTCGCGGTGCGCGCGCTGACGCAGGCTGCCGCGAAGGAACTCGCGGCCGACGGCATCACCGTGAATGCCTATTGCCCCGGCGTGGTGGGCACCGACATGTGGGTCGAAATCGACAAGCGCATGGCCGAGGTCACCGGCGCGCCCGTCGGCGCCACCTACAAGAAGTATGTGGAGGGCATCGCCCTGGGACGGGCCGAGACGCCCGAGGACGTGGCCGGCCTGGTCGCGTTCCTGGCAGGCCCCGACGCAGCCTACATGACCGGCCAGGCCCCGCTCATCGACGGCGGGCTGGTCTACCGCTAGGCCCGCCGAATGAAAACGGCGGCGCGTCCATGCCAGACGCGCCGCCGCCAGGCCTGCGGACGCAACCGGCGCTAGACGATGCCGGTCATGTAATGGACCCCGATCACGCCGAAGACGGCCGCGGTGGCGATCAGGGTAATGGCGAAGATGTCGCCATAGGATTGGCGATGCGACAGGCCCGTCACCGCCAGCAAGGTGATCACCGCGCCATTGTGCGGCAAGGTGTCCATGCCGCCGCTGGCCATCGCGGCCACGCGGTGCAGCACTTCCATCGGAATGCCCGCCGCCTGCGCGGAAGCGATGAAGGTGTCGGCCATCGCCGCCAGCGCGATGCTCATGCCGCCCGATGCCGAGCCCGTGATGCCGGCCAGCGCGGTCACCGCCACGGCCTCCCCCACCAGCGGATCGGGAATCGCCTTCAAGGCGCTGGCCACCACCAGGAAGCCGGGCAAGGCCGCGATCACGCCGCCAAAGCCATATTCCGCCGCCGTGTTCATCGACGCCAGCAAGGCGCCAGAGACCGCGTCGCGGCTGCCTTCGGCCAGCTTGGACACCACGTTGCGCCAGGCAAACAGCAGGATCACCACGATGCCCGAGATCAGCGCGGCCATCACGGCCCAGATGGCCAGCAGTTGTTCGGTGCGCGCGACCACGGGCTCGGACAGGCCGGGGAGCACGATCTCGGTGCCCACCGGATACCAGCCCGGGATCAGGCGCGTGAACGCGAAGTTGGACACGCCCACCACGAGGAGGGGCAACAGCGCGATCAGGGGATGGTGGCCCTGCTCGCCCGCGGGCGGTGCCGGTTCATTGAGCAGCTCGGTGCCGTACCCTTCGCCCGCGCGCGCGGCGCGCATGCGGCGCCATTCCAGATAGGCCAGGCCGCCGGTCAGCGTCATCGCCGCGCCGATCAGGCCCAGCCACGGCGCCGCCCAGGTCGTGGTGTCGAAGAAGCTGGTGGGGATGATGTTCTGGATCTGCGGCGTGCCGGGCAAGGCCGTCATCGTGAACGTGAAGGCGCCCAGCGCGATGGCGCCGGGCATCAGGCGCTTCGGGATGTTGCCCTGGCGGAACATTTCCGCCGCGAAGGGATAGACCGCGAACACCACCACGAACAGCGACACGCCGCCATAGGTCAGCAGCGCGCAGACCAGCACGATGGCGAGGATGGCGCGGTCAGCGCCGATGAGGCGCAGCACCGATTGCACGATGGTGCGGGAAAAACCCGACAGTTCGATGAGCTTGCCGAACACCGCGCCCAGCATGAAGACCGGCAGGTAGAGCTTGGCGAAGCCCACCATGCGGTCCATGAAGACGTCTGAAAAGACGGGGGCCAAGGCGGCGGGACTGGTCAGCAGCACCGCGCCCATGGCGGCCAGTGGCGCGCACAGGATCACGCTGTAGCCGCGATACGCGGCAATCATCAGGAAGGCCAGCGCGCCAGTGACGATCAATAAATCCAACAATGCTCTCTCCTCCGGTGTTGCAGCCCGCCTGCACGCGAGCCCCCGAAGGACGGCCAGCCGTCCCGCGACAGATCAGGTCACAGGAAGGCCATGTGTATGCCATAGCCGATCGTCGCGAAGGTGGAAACCACGCCCACGACCATGAGATATATACCCCAGTTGCGCGCACGCGCACTGTAACCAGCCATGAGCACCAGCAAGCTGATGGCGCCGACGATGAAGTAGAGGGTCTGGTGTTCCATGGCGATGTTCCTTGCACGCCGCGCCGATAGTGGCCCGTCACGCCGCGCGGCATCTCTGAGGTGCGTGTCCGGAATGCCAGGATACGAGCCCGCGCCGGCCTCTCTCTTGATCGGAATCAAGCGCTCATCTGACCTAGCGCAAGAAGTGCACGCGCGCCCGCGCCCGCCCGCATGGACAGGCCCGGGCCCATCCTGAAGAATCAAGGCCATCACCACAAGAACGTCCCAGCACCAGAGACCATGGCCGCCAAGACCCCCCTGCTCGCCTTCTTCCGCAACGTCTCGATCCGCCGCATGACCCTGATGGCGATGATCGCCATCAGCTTGCTCACGGCCGGCCTCTCCACGCTGAACTACTACGCCCAGCAACGGGCCAGCATCGCCTTCGATGCCAGCCAGTCGCTGCGCTATGAATCGGCCACGCTCAGCAAGGCCAACGACCACATCACGCGCGCACGCCTGCACCTGAACAGCCAGCAGGAATTCCTGGCAGCCTCGGACACCGCACGCGCCGACGAAGAGGCGGGACAGGTCGAGATGGCCTTCGCGCTCGCGCAGGAATACTTCACCGTCTTCAAGGCACTTTCCAGTTCGCACGACGCCGGCCCCGTGGCCGCCGAGCTCGACCGGGCTTTCCAGGCCATGCTGAACCAGGGCGTGGCGCCGCTGCGCGCGCGGCTCGCCGCGCGTGACCTGGCCGGCTATCACCAGCACAACATGGGCCCGGTGGTGGAACTGGGCGCGGCACTGTCCGCCTCGGTCAATGCCTATGACGCGTATGCCGACGTCTATGCCGTGCAACTGAGCGCGGAAGCCTCGCGCATCCGCGACAACACCATCCAGGCCGGCTTCGTCATGCTGGCGCTGTGCCTGATCTTCCTCGTCATGGCCGACCGCTATGTCGTGCAATACATCCGCACGCCGCTGGAGACCGTGCGCGCCCACTTCCAGCGCATCGCCGGCGGTGACCTCACCACCCGCATCGATCTCTTCGGCCGCAACTGCGTCGGCCAACTGCTGCCCTATCTGCGGGACATGCAGGCCAGCCTGGCCCGCACGGTTGGCATCGTGCGCCAGGGCGTGGACGAAATCCACACCAGCGCCCGCGAAATCGCCGATGGCAACAACGACCTGTCGTCGCGTACCGAGCAGCAGGCCGCGTCGCTGGAGCAGACCGCCGCCAGCATGGAAGAGCTGGCGGCCACGGTGAAGCAGAATGCCGACAACGCCCGCCAGGCCAGCGCCCTGGCCGACACGGCCTCCGACGTGGCCCGCCGCGGCGGTGGCGCCATGGAGCAGGCGGTGGCCACCATGCACGACATCTCCACCGGCTCGCACCGTATCGGCGAAATCGTCGGGGTGATCGACAGCATCGCCTTCCAGACCAACATCCTGGCGCTGAACGCCGCCGTCGAGGCCGCCCGCGCCGGCGAACAAGGCAAGGGGTTCGCCGTCGTGGCATCGGAAGTCCGTTCGCTGGCCCAGCGCAGCGCCGGCGCCGCCCGCGAGATCAAGGACCTGATCGGCAGTTCGCTGGAGACCGTCAGCGCGGGCGCCCGCCAGGTCGAGGAAGCCGGCCGCACCATGGAAGAACTGGTCGCCTCGGTGGGCCGCGTCACCGCCATCATCGGCGAGATCGCCACCGCCTCCGGCGAGCAGTCGGCCGGCATCGACCAGGTCAGCGGCGCGGTCACGCAGATGGACTCGGTCACGCAGCAGAACGCCGCGCTGGTCGAACAGGCCTCGGCCGCCGCGGCCTCGCTGGAGACCCAGGCCGAGCAGCTGCAGCACGCGGTGGCCGTCTTCCGCATCGGCCAACGGGACGTCATCGACGCGCCGCAAGCGCCTGCCGGCGCCCTGCCCGGCGCCAGCCGCAACGAGAACGCCTCGCGCGGCGATCCCAACCCGCTGGCCCGCCGTCCGCTGCCGCAACTGGTCTGACGCCGGCAAGCCTGCTTGGTCGGGAATTTGCACAGAAGGAAAAGATCGTTAGGACCGGCAGCGGCGCAGCCCATACTCGATGGCTCGTCCGCTCCGGTCCAACTTCCCCTACCCTGGCACAGGCGGGTGAACGGAGCGCCAATACCGCCCTTCGTCCACCACCATGACCCGACCCTCCCCCCTGCTTTCACGCGCTACCGCCGCGCTCCTGGCCGCCGTGACACTCACGGCCATCGCTCCCGTCGCCCAAGCCGAAGGCCGCATCCGGCTGGCCCAGCAATTCGGCATCGCCTACCTGATTCTGGACGTGGTCAAGGACCACCAGCTGATCGAGAAACATGGCAAGGCCGCCGGCCTGGACATCGACGTGGAGTGGCGACAGATCTCCGGCGCCACCGCCATGAACGAAGCGCTGCTGGCGAACAACCTGGACGTGGTGTCGGCGGGCGTGCCGCCCGCGCTGGTGCTGTGGGACCGCACCCGCGGGCGCCAGAACGTGAAGGCCGTGGCGGCCCTGGGCTCGCTGCCCAATTACCTGCTCAGCAACAACCCCGCGGTGAAGACGCTGGAAGACTTCAGCGACAAGGACCGCATTGCCGTGCCGGCGGCAGGCGTCGGCTTCCAGTCGCGCACTTTGCAGATCGAAACCGCGCGCCGCTACGGCAAGGAGAACTTCAACAAGTTCGACGCGATCTCGGTCAGCCTGCCCCACCCCGACGCCACCGCGGCGCTGATCTCGGGCGGCCTGGAGGTCAACGCGCACTTCTCCAGCGCGCCGTTCTATTACCAGGCGCTTGCCGGCAATCCCGCGGTGCACAAGGTGCTGAGCTCCTACGACATCCTGGGCGGCCCCGCGACGTTCAACGTGCTCTACAGCACCCAGGCCTTCCACGATGGCAATCCGAAGACCTACAAGGCCTTCTACGACGCGCTGCACGAGGCGGCTGCCTGGATCCGCCAGAACAAGGCGCAAGCCGCCGAGGTGTTCATCCGCCAGCAGAAATCCAGGCTGTCGCCGGAACTGGTGCGCCAGATCATCGAAGACCCCGAGAACGATTTCACGATCGTGCCGCAACAGACCCTGGTGTACGCCACCGAGCTGCACAAGCTGGGCGTGCTGAAACACCAGGCGGCATCCTGGAAGGAGTACTTCTTCGACGCCGCGCACGCCCTGCCCGGCAGCTGAACGGCGCGACGCAAGCGCGGCAGGCAAAAACAAGCCGGCCGGTGCATCGCTGCACCGGCCGGCTCGTTGATCCCGGGTTGCCGTGGCGTATCAGCCGAAACGGCCCGTGATGTAGTCCTCGGTTTCCTTGCGGGCAGGCTTCACGAAGATCTGGTCGGTTTCACCGAACTCCATCAGCTCGCCCAGGTACATGTAGGCGGTGTAGTCCGAGCAACGCGCGGCCTGTTGCATGTTGTGGGTCACGATGACCACGGTGTAGTCGCTCTTCAGTTCGGCGATCAGTTCCTCGATCTTGGCGGTCGAGATCGGATCCAGCGCCGAGCAGGGCTCGTCCAGCAGCAGCACTTGCGGCTTGATGGCCACGCCGCGCGCGATGCACAGACGCTGTTGCTGGCCGCCCGACAGGCTGTTGCCGCTTTGGTGCAGCTTGTCCTTCACTTCGTTCCACAGCGCGGCTTTGGTGAGCGCCCATTCGACGCGCTCATCCATTTCACCCTTGCTGAGCTTCTCGAACAGACGCACGCCGAAGGCGATGTTGTCATAGATGCTCATGGGGAACGGCGTGGGCTTCTGGAACACCATGCCGACCTTGACGCGGATCAGCGAAATATCGGTCTTGGTGGTCAGCAGGTTCTCGCCGTCCAGCAGGATTTCGCCCTCGGCGCGCTGGCCGGGATAGAGTTCGAACATACGGTTGAACGTACGCAGCAGCGTCGACTTGCCGCAACCCGACGGGCCGATGAAGGCCGTGACACGGTTTTCGCGGATCGACATGTTCACGTTGCGGATGGCGTGAAACTTGCCGTAGTAGAAGTTCAGGTTCTTGACTTCGATCTTGTTGGCGGCCTGATCGACGGCACGAGCAGTATTTTCCATTGCGGGTCCTGAGCGTATTGTGAGGTCTCTGTCCGGGGGCGATTACTGCTTGCGGAACAGGCTGCGTGCAAGGATGTTGATACCAAGCACCAGCAGGGTGATCAAAGCGGCGCCAGCCCAAGCCAGCGTGTTCCAGTCCTTGAAGGGGCTGGCGGCGTATTGGTAGATGACGACCGGCAGGTTGGCCATGGGGCCGTTCATGTTGAAGGACATGAACTGGTTCGACAGGGCCGTGAACAGCAGCGGCGCGGTTTCACCGGAAATACGCGCCACCGCCAGCAGGACGCCGGTGATCATGCCCGAGCGCGCGGCGCGGTAACAGACCAGCAGGATCATGCGGTACTTGGGGCAGCCCAGCGCGGCGCAGGCTTCACGCAGGCTGTTGGGAACCAGCAGCAGCATGTTGTCGGTGGTGCGCACCACGACCGGGATCACCAGGATGGACAGCGCGATGGCGCCGGCCCAGCCCGAATAGTGGCCGACCTGGTACACATACACGGCATAGATGAAAAGGCCGATGACGATCGAGGGCGCGGACAGCAGCACGTCGTTCAGGAAGCGCGTGGCGGGCGCCAGCCAGCCGCGCTGGCCGTACTCGGCCAGGTAGGTGCCGGCCAGGATGCCGATGGGCGTGCCGATGATCGTGCCGACGCCGGCCATCACGACGCTGCCCAGGATGGCGTTGAGCAGGCCGCCGGCCTGGCCCGGGGGAGGCGTGATCTCGGTGAACAGCGTCAGCGACATCGCCGCGCCGCCCTTGATGATCAGTGTCGCGATGATCCAGAACAGCCAGAACAGGCCGAACAGCAGCGTGATCAACGACAGCGCCAGCATGATCGCGTTGATGACGCGGCGAGTGCGGTAGATGGGGTTAGCCATCGTCAGCACCGAGGCCGGCGCCGACTTGGTGGGTTGTTGCGAGGCCATTACGATTTGGTCCCTTCAGTTTTGGACAGACGCAGCAGCAGGACCTTCGACAGAGCCAGCACCACGGTGGTGATCAGGAAGAGGATCAGGCCCAGCTCGATGAGCGCGGACTTCTGCATGCCGCCGGCTTCGTTGAACTCGTTGGCCAGCGCCGAGGCGATCGAGTTGGCCGGGGCGAAGATCGAGTCGGGCAGGCGGAAGGCGTTGCCGATCACGAAGGTCACCGCCATGGTCTCGCCCAGTGCGCGGCCCAGGCCCAGCATGATGCCGCCGATGACGCCAGACTTGGTGAAAGGCAGCACGACCTTCCACATCACTTCCCAGGTGCTGCTGCCCAGGCCGTAGGCCGATTCCTTCAGCAGCGCAGGCACCAGCTCGAACACGTCGCGCATCACCGCGGCGATGAACGGGATGATCATGATCGACAGGATCAGGCCGGCGGTGAAGATACCGATGCCGAAGGGCGGGCCGGAGAAGAAGCCGCCGATGAGCGGCAGGCTGCCGAGCGTGGAGATCATGCCCGGCTGGATGTACTTCTGGAAGACCGGCACGAACACGAACAGGCCCCACATCCCGTAGATGATGGAGGGGATGGCCGCCAGCATCTCGATGGCCGTGCCCAGTGGGCGGCGCAGCCAGGTGGGCGACAGTTCGGTCAGGAACATCGCGATCCCGAAGGAGACCGGCACGGCGATGGTCAGCGCGATGAGCGAGGTCATCAGGGTGCCGACGATGGGCACCATGGCGCCATAGACGTTGTTGACGGGATCCCACTCGTTGGTCCACAGGAACGCGATGCCGTATTCGGCCAGCGTTTCCTTGCTGCCCCAGACCAGCGACGCCATGATCGCGGCCAGCAGGCTGAACACGAAGAATGCGAACGTGCGCGTCAGGTTCTTGAACAGCGCATCCATCATCGAATTGCTGTTCTTGGGGGCGGGGGGCATCGAGCCCGTCTCGACGACCGGCCGGGTCACGGCCGATGCATTTTGGTCCATTACGGCACTCATGGAGGGGCTATCCAGGAAGGTGAAAACGGGGAACTGCCTGAAGGGCTGAACTGGCGGCCGGAGAAACCGCCAGTGCGTCGGAAGGCAGGCAGCGCCTGCCCGTCACGACCACCCTTTCATGGGTAGGGATGTTAGAGCGGGAACATGACACATATGTGACAGTCATATTTACCCCCTCTGAGAACCCACCCAATAAATCCTTGCAAAACAATGACTTAAAACAGCCCTCGAAAAGGACAGTTTTATTTCACTCCATGACAAGTCCTTATCCGGTCCGGCGCAGCGCGTCATCCAGCACCCGATGCAGGTTGACGGGCTGTGCGCGGCTGCGCACCGGGGCATAGCTGCCGTCGGGACGTTGCTGCCAGGCCAGCTGGTTGTCGCGCAACGCCACCAGGAAGGCCTCGTGGATCACGCGCTTCTTCAGCGCCTTGTCATAGATCGGGAATGCCAGCTCGACCCGGCGGAAGAAGTTGCGGTCCATCCAGTCGGCCGAGGACAGGTACACCGACTCCTTGCCCTCGTCGAAGAAATAGAAGACCCGCGAGTGCTCGAGGAAGCGGCCCACGATGGAGCGCACCTTGATGTTCTCGGACAGGCCAGGCACGCCTGACCGCAGGGCGCACACGCCGCGGATGATCAGGTCGATCTTCACCCCGTCCTGGCTGGCCTTGTACAGCTCCTGGATCACGATGGGCTCGAGCAGCGAGTTCATCTTGGCCATGATGCGGGCCTTCTTGCCGGCGCGCGCGGCCTTCGCCTCGGCGCGGATCATGCTGACGACGCCGTCGTGCAGCGTGAACGGCGACTGCAGCAGCGACTTCAGCGCACGGCGCGCGCCCAGGCCGGTCAGTTGCGAGAAGACCTTGTCCATGTCCTCGCACAGGCGCGGATCGGCGGTCAGCAGGCCGAAATCGGTGTAGAGGCGCGCGGTGCGGGGATGGTAGTTGCCGGTGCCCAGGTGGCCATAGCGGCGGATGCGGCCTTTCTCGCGGCGCAGCACCAGCGCCATCTTGGCGTGGGTCTTGTGGCCGACGACGCCATAGACCACGTGCGCGCCCACTTCTTCCAGCCGGGCTGCCCAGTTGATGTTGGTCTGTTCGTCGAAGCGCGCCATCAGCTCCACGACGACCGTCACTTCCTTGCCTGCACGCGCGGCGGCCATGAGCAGGCGCATCAGCTCGGAGTCCTCACCCGTGCGATAGATGGTCTGCTTGATGGCGACCACGTCCGGATCCACGGCGGCGGCCGTCAGGAAGTCGATGACGGGCTGGAAGGATTGGTAGGGGTGGTGCAGCAGGCGGTCGCTGGCGGCGATGGCGGCGAACAACTCGGCCGGCTTGTTGCCCACCTGGGCAAAAGGCTCGGGCACGCTGGCCTGGTGCCCGGGGAACAGCAGATCGGCGCAGTCGTCCACGCTGCAAAGCTGCATCAGGCGGGACAGGTTGACCGGACCATTGCAGCGGTACGTGTCCGCGCCGCTCAGCTGGAACTCGCGCTGCAGGAAGGCTTCCAGCGCGGGCGGCGTGCTGCGGTCGATTTCCAGGCGCACGGCGGCGCCGAAGTTTCGCTGCGTCAGCTCGCCCTGCAGGGCGTGGCGCAGGTTCGTGACCTCTTCCTCGTCGACGAACAGGTCGCTGTTGCGGGTCACGCGCCACTGATAGCAGCCCTGCACTTCCAGGCCGGGGAAGAGCTCGCCGACGAAGGCGCGGATGAGCGCGGTCAGCAGCACATAGCCATGGCGGTAGCCGGAGATGGCCTCGGGCATCTTGAGCAGGCGCGGCAGCGCGCGTGGCGCCTGCACGATGGCGATGGAGGCCTTGCGCCCGAAGGCATCGATGCCGGACAGCGGCACGATGAAGTTCAGGCTCTTGTTGTAGACGCGGGGGAAAGGATGCGCGGGATCGAGCCCGATGGGCGTGAGCAGCGGCATCACTTCGCGATGGAAGCACGCCAGCGCCCAGGCCTGCTGTGCCTCGTCCCAATCGGTGGCCGAATGCAGCGCGATGCCCTTGGTGCGCAGGCGCGGCAGGATTTCCTCGTTCAGCATGCCGTACTGGCGGGTGACCAGTTCGTGCACGGCCTGCTGCACGTCCTCGAAGGCCTCGGCGGGGGACAGGCCATCATCCCCCACCTGGGCAGGCGCGACGCGCAACTGCTCCTTGAGGCTGGAGATGCGGATTTCAAAGAATTCGTCGAGGTTCGAGCTCACGATACACACGTAGCGCAGGCGTTCGAGCAGCGGGGTATCGGGGTGCTCCGCCATGGCCAGTACGCGCTCGTTGAACTTGAGCAGGGACAACTCGCGATTCAGCAAGAGGGGTTCTACTGCGGGTCGCACAGACATGCCGGATTCCAGAGAGAAACAAGGGGGCCGGAGGCTTTTTACTACATATCGATGACAGTATTGTTACCCGCTTGACTCGCCGCAAATTCAGGGTTTCCGCCACGCAGGCCCACGCGGGTCTTTATAATGGCCCCCTTATTTCCCGCAATGAAATCGCCCCGCATGGAACACCTCCTGGCTGCAGTAGACCTTGGCTCCAACAGTTTTCGACTGTCCATCGGACGTGTCGTCCAACAGGAGGCAGGCATCGCGCAGATCTACCAGATCGACAGGCTGAAGGAGACTGTCCGCCTGGCCGCCGGCCTGGACGCCTCCAAGCGCCTGTCCGATGACGCCATCGCGCGCGCCATCGCCGTGCTCGAACGCTTTGGCGAACGGCTGCGCAGCTTCCACCCCAACCGCGTGCGCGCGGTCGCCACCAACACCTTCCGCGTCGCCCGCAACACCCCCGAATTCCTGCCGCGCGCTTCCGAGGCCCTGGGCTTTCCCATCGAGGTGATCGCCGGCCGCGAGGAAGCGCGCCTGATCTTCTCCGGCGTGGCGCACAGCCTGCCCCCCTCCACCACCAAGCGCCTGGTCGTGGATATCGGCGGCGGCTCCACCGAAGTCATCATCGGCAAGGGCTTCGAGCCCGTGCTGATGTCTTCGCTGTACATGGGTTGCGTCAGCTACAGCCGCCAGTTCTTCCCCGACGGCGAGGTCGACGCGCACAGCATGCGCCAGGCCGAACTGGCCGCGCGCCGCGAGATCGAAGTCATCGCCAAGGAATACGGCAAGACGGGCTGGAAGGAAGCCTTCGGCTCCTCCGGCACTGCAAAGGCGCTGTATGCCATCCTGACCGAATGCGGCTTCTCGTCCAACGGCATCACGCGCGAGGGCCTGAACAAGCTCAAGGACCACATCATCCGCGCCGGCCGCGTGGTGCCCGCCCAACTGCCCGGCATCAAGGTCGAGCGCGCCGACGTCCTGCCCGGCGGCCTGGCCATCATGAGCGCCATCTTCGACGAGCTGGGCATCAAGCAGATGAACACCGGCGACGGCGCCCTGCGCCTGGGCGTGCTCTATGACCTGCTCGGCCGCGACGACCAGCACGACAAGCGCGACGAATCGGTGCGGCAGTTCATCAAGCGCTATCACGTGGACGTCCGCCAGGCGAATCGCGTGCGCCGCGCCGCGCTGGAACTGTTCGAACCCCTGCTGCCCGACGGCGCCGCGAAGACGGAATTGAAGCAGGCCCTGGGCTGGGCCGCCGACCTGCACGAAGTCGGCCTGTCCATCGCCCACAACGGCTACCACCGGCACTCGGCCTATGTGCTCGAGAACGCCGACATGCCCGGCTTCTCGAAAGCCGACCAGGCCCTGCTCGCCCTGCTGGCGCTGGGCCATCAAGGCAAGCTGGCGAAGGTCGAACCCCTGGTGGCGAATCGCGAGCAGTGGCTGGCGATTCTCTGCCTGCGGCTGGCGTCGCTATTGCTGCGACGCCGCGAGGACATCGAGGAACTGCCGGTGACGATCTCGGTGCGCAACGACTCGATCGTGCTGCGCGTGTCGCGGGAATGGCGCAAGAATCACCCGTTGACCGACTTTACGTTGGTCAACGAGGAATCAGAATGGCGCAAGATAGGGTTTGCGTTCGAGCTGCTTGAGTTCTAAACGCAAGCGCCGCGTCATCCAGCGCACCAATCGGATGCGCGCGCGGCGCAGTGTGCGGCGGTGGAGGCGGCGCATGGCTTACCCCTGGCCCGGCAGCATTTCCTGGGGGGCTTCCAGCCCGAAGTGCTTGCGGTAACGCTCATCCATGGCGTCCACCGACAACAGCATCGGGAAGTCAGCAGTGTTGAAATCAGGATCCCAGGCCGGCTCGCCGCACACCGTGGCACCCAGCTTCAGATAACCCTTGATGAGCGGCGGCACGCGCGCCGGCAGCGTGCTGTCCAGTTTTTCCACCGGATAGCGGTGCAGCGGGCGGACCAGGTGCCGGGAAGGGTCACGCAACTGCGGCGCCACCATGCGCCAGACTTCGGCCGCGGTCACGCCGTCATCGCGCAGGCTGACGCTGGCGCAGCCCAGCACGTAGCGGTAGCCGCCACGGCGCAGGACTTCCGCCAGGCCGGACCACAGCAGCATGATGACCGAACCGTTGCGGTAGTCGTGGTGCGTGCAGGAACGGCCGAACTCGACCAGCTCGCTGCGCATGGCGCCCAGGCCGCTGAGATCGAACTCGGATTCGGAATAGTAGCTGCCCGCGAGGCGGGCTTTTTCGGGCGTCAGCACGCGATAGGTGCCGACGATGCGTTGCGTGGCTTCCTCGCGGACCATCAGGTGCTCGCACCATTGGTCATAGCGGTCCTGATCCAGGCCGGAGCCCGAATCATCGAAGACCGCGCCGAGTTCGCCGGTGAAAACCTTGTAGCGCAGACGCTGGATTTGGCGCAATTCCTCGGCCGTGCGCGCCAGGCCGACGGTCAGACCGCCCACGGCAGGCTGCCTCCAATCAGTGGTGGCATTGTTTTCAGCGGGGCTACGAGCTAATTCGAGCATGGCACGACACTCCTTGGCAATCCAGGCAGTGTGGACATTTTATGTTTCACGTCATTGACGGTCATGTGACGCTAGCATGAATATTGCGCGCTCGCAACAAACCGTCAAACCGCTATCCGCTCGACGCAGCTCGCCCCGCGCTCCCTCTAATCCTTGAGATTCACCGTGGCCAGATGCTCGGCGCTTTGCTGTGCCAGGGCCGCATCTTCGGCCTCGACCATCAGGCGCAGCTTGGGCTCCGTGCCCGAGGCACGGATCAGCACGCGGCCCTTGCCGTCGAGTTTCTGCTCGACCTCTGCCTGCGCCTTCTTCAGCCCCGCGTGGTTTTTCCAGTCCAGGCCTGGCGCCAGCGGCACGTTGATCATCTTCTGGGGATACATGCGCAGCTCACCCAGCCACTTGGCCAGGGTGGTGTCGTGGCGGCGCAGCGCCGTCAGCACCTGCAGGGCGGCAATGATGCCATCGCCCGTGGAGTGACGGTCCAGGCACAGCAGATGGCCCGAGCTTTCGCCGCCATAGAGCCAGCCACGCTTTTGCAGCTGTTCCAGCACGTAGCGGTCGCCCACCTGGGCGCGCTCGAACGGCACGCCCAGCAATTGCAGCTGGCGCTCGAAACCGAAGTTGGTCATCAGCGTGCCGACCACGCCTTCGACCTTGCCATGGTCCATGCGCTCGCGCACCACGGCAAAGAGCAGCTCGTCGCCGTTATAGATGCGGCCCTCGCCATCGACCATCTGCACGCGGTCGGCATCGCCGTCCAGCGCAATGCCGATGTGCGCGCCGCGGGCCTTGACCTCGGCAGCCAGCGACTCGGGATGCAGCGCACCCACGCCTTCGTTGATATTGAAGCCGTCAGGCTGGCAGCCGATGGCAAAGACCTCGGCGCCCAGCTCGCGGAAGACGTGCGGGGCGATGTGGTAGGCCGCGCCATGCGCCGCATCGACCACGATCTTCATGCCATTCAGGTCGAGCTCGTTCGGGAAGGTGCTCTTGCAGAATTCGATGTAGCGGCCGGCGGCATCTTCGACGCGGCGGGCGCGGCCCAGCTTGTCCGAAGCGACGCAGCCCAGGGGTTCATCCAGCGCGGCCTCGATGGCCGCTTCGGTCTCGTCGGCCAGTTTCATGCCCTGGGCCGAGAAGAACTTGATGCCGTTGTCCTGGTAAGGATTGTGCGAGGCACTGATCACGATGCCCGAGGCCAGGCGCAGCGCGCGCGTGAGGTAGGCGACGGCCGGCGTGGGCACGGGCCCGGCCAGCAGGGTGTCGATGCCGGCGGCGGACAACCCCGCCTCCAGCGCCGACTCGAGCATGTAGCCCGAAATGCGGGTGTCCTTGCCGATCAGCACGCGGGGGCGGCTGCCGCCACGGGAAGCGGACTGGCGCGCCAGGACGTTGCCGGCGGCGTAGCCCAGGCGCAGGGCGAACTCGGCATTGATGACCGGACCGCCCACTTCACCGCGCACACCGTCGGTACCGAAATACTTGCGTTGACTCATTGCATGAACCTCATTGAGGAATTGCCCCCTGCTCGGCTGCCTGCCAGACCTTGAGCGCGTCGACGGTCGCGGCCACGTCGTGCACGCGCACGATGGACGCTCCACGCGCCACGCAGGCAAGCGCGGCGGCCACGCTGCCGGGCATGCGCTCGGCGACGGGCTTGCCGGTGGCATGGCCGATCATGGATTTGCGGGAGACCCCCACAAGCAGGGGATAGCTGGAAACGCGCAGGCTGGAGAGCCTGCGCAGCAGTTGATAATTCTGGTCGGCCGTCTTGCCGAAGCCGAAGCCCGGATCCAGCACGATGCGGCGCGGGTCGACCCAGGCGCCGCGCAGGCGCTGCGCCCGTGCCCCCAGGAAGAGGCCGATTTCGCCCAGCAGGTCGGAATATTCGGGCGCGTCCTGCATGGTGCGCGGTTCGCCCTTCATGTGCATGATGCACAGCCCGCAGCGCGAGCCTGCCACCGCCTCGATGGCGCCCGGCTCGCGAAAGCCGGCGATGTCATTGATCATGTCCGCGCCGGCAGCCAGCACGGCACGCATCACTTCAGGCTTGAAGGTATCGATCGAGAGCGGGACGCCGCAATCGAGCAGGCCCTCGATGACGGGCAGGAGCCGGTCCAACTCCTCGCTGGCAGGCACGGGCTCGGCGCCGGGGCGGGTGGATTCGCCCCCCAGATCCAGGATCTGGGCGCCTTCCTCGACCTGCCTGAGCGCCCGGTCGATGGCTGCCTGCGTATCGAATGTCTGTCCGCCGTCCGAGAAGGAATCCGGCGTGACGTTGACTATGCCCATGACCAGCGGGCGCTCGAGATCGAACTCGTAGCGCCCGCACAGGAAGGTATTCGCCATGCGGTTGCGGGAGAGCCTTAGGCGGTGGCCGTGGCGTTACCCGAACCCGACGCCAGGCCGCCGGCGGGCGGGGTGTCGGTGCTGTCCGAAGGACCCTGGGGGGTCTTGGGCGGACGCGGCGGCTTGTCGTTCATGATGTCGTCGATCTGGTCGGAGTCGATGGTTTCCCATTCGAGCAGCGCCTTCGTCATCACTTCCACACGCTCGCGGTTGTCTTCCAGGATCTTGCGCGCCACCATGTACTGCGTGTCGATGATGCTGCGGATCTCGGCGTCGACCTTCTGCATCGTCGCTTCCGAGACGTTGTTGGTCTTGGTGACGCTGCGGCCCAGGAAGACCTCGCCTTCGTTCTCGGCATACACCATGGGGCCGAGCGAGTCGGTCATGCCGTAGCGCGTGACGATGTCGCGGGCGATGGCCGTGGCGCGCTCGAAGTCGTTCGAGGCGCCCGTGGTCATCTGGTTCATGAAGATCTCTTCGGCGATACGGCCACCGAACAGCATCGCGATCATGTTCAGCAGGCGCTCCTTGTCCATGCTGTAGCGATCGGACTCGGGCAACTGCATGGTCACGCCCAGCGCGCGGCCGCGCGGGATGATGGTGACCTTGTGCACCGGATCGGTCTTGGGCAGGCAACGCGCCACGACGGCATGGCCGGACTCGTGGTAGGCCGTGTTGCGGCGCTCTTCCTCGGGCATGACGATGGAGCGGCGTTCCGCGCCCATGATGATCTTGTCCTTGGCCTTCTCGAAGTCGGACATGTCGACGGTGCGGCCATTGCGGCGCGCGGCGAACAGCGCGGCCTCGTTGACCAGGTTGGCGAGGTCGGCGCCCGAGAAACCGGGCGTGCCGCGCGCCAGCACCTGGGCGTCGACGTTCTGGGCCACCGGCACCTTGCGCATGTGGACCTTGATGATCTGCTCGCGACCACGGATGTCGGGCAGCGGCACCACGACCTGGCGGTCGAAGCGGCCCGGACGCAGCAGCGCGGGATCCAGCACGTCGGGACGGTTGGTGGCGGCGATGACGATCACGCCCTGGCCGGACTCGAAGCCGTCCATTTCCACCAGCATCTGGTTCAGCGTCTGCTCGCGTTCATCGTTGCCGCCGCCCAGGCCGGCGCCACGCTGGCGGCCGACCGCGTCGATTTCGTCGATGAAGATGATGCAGGGGGCCTGCTTCTTGGCGTTTTCGAACATGTCGCGCACGCGGGCAGCGCCCACGCCGACGAACATTTCAACGAAGTCGGAACCCGAGATGCTGAAGAACGGCACCTTGGCTTCGCCGGCGATGGCCTTGGCCAGCAGCGTCTTGCCGGTGCCGGGCGACCCCACCATCAGCACGCCACGGGGAATGCGGCCACCCAGCTTCTGGAACTTGCTGGGGTCGCGGAGGAAGTCGACCAGCTCCTGCACGTCTTCCTTGGCTTCGTCGCAACCCGCGACGTCGGCGAAGGTGATGTGGTTGGTGTTCTCGTCGAGCATGCGGGCGCGCGACTTGCCGAAGCTGAAGGCGCCGCCGCGGCCGCCACCCTGCATCTGGCGCATGAAGAAGATCCACACGCCGATCAGGAGCAGCATGGGGAACCACGACACGAAGATGCTCATCAGCAGCGACGGCTCTTCGCGGGCCTTGCCCGAGACCTGGACGCCAGCCTTCATGAGGTCGGAGACCATCCACAGGTCGCCAGGCGACGTCAGGCTGTAGGGACGGCCCGCGTCAGGCGTGACGTACAGCACGTCGCCCTGGACATCGACCTTGCGCACACGGCCGGACTTCGCGTCCTCCATGAACTGGGTGTAGCTCACGCCTTCCTGGGACTGCGGACGGCCATCAAATTGCTTGAATACCGTGAACAGCACCAGTGCGATCACCATCCAGACCGCGACTTTCGAAAACGAATTGTTCAAGGTCGATCTCCTGCTCTCGATTCCGACCGGATCGGCGTCTCGCCGCGGCGGGACGCCCTATTATGGGTGGGTTAATGCCTGATTCTACCCTTTCGGGCGGGGGGCGTTTTCAGATGCCTGTTGCCAGAGCTTACACGCCCCCGCGTCAGGGGTGTTTCAGGCCCCGGCCCACCAGAAAAGTTTCCGAGGACTTGTCTCGCGACGCCTTGGGCTTGCGCTCCACGACCCGCTTGAACTGGTGCTTGAACGCTTCCACGATCTGCGAGAAACCGCTACCGTGGAAAGCCTTGACGATGAGCGTGCCCTCCGGACGCAGGTGGGCCTGCGAGAATTCGAGCGCCAGGTCGCACACGTGCTGGATACGCGCCGAGTCGGCCGAACTCACCCCGGATAGATTGGGGGCCATGTCGGAAATCACAAGGTCCACCTTGCTGCCCTGCAGCAAATCGGACAATTGTTGCAAAACCGCATCTTCGCGGAAATCACCCTGGAAAAACTCGACACCTGCGATAGGCTCCATGGGAAGGATGTCCAGGGCGATGATGCGGCCGTCCACCACGCCGCCGGCGCCGACCATGCGCTCGCGTGCCACCTGGCACCAGCTGCCTGGCGCGGAGCCCAGATCCACCACGATGTCGCCGCGGCGCATCAGTTTCTCGGCATCGACGATCTCGATCAGCTTGAACGCAGCCCTTGCCCGATAGCCCTTCTGCTTTGCCATCTTGACGTAGGGATCGTTGATGTGCTGCTGGACCCACTCTTTAGAAAATTTCTTCTTGGCCATTCTCGTACAATCCGGACATGCCGAAACTTGAAATTACTCCCCGCGAGCGCAGCGAACTGCGCGCCGCCGCCCACCCCCTGCGCCCGGTCGTGCTGATCGGCGACAACGGGCTCACCGACGCCGTCCTGAAGGAAATCGACAGGGCACTGACCTCGCACGGTCTCATCAAGGTGCGCGCCGGTGGCGATGACCGCGAGACGCGCGAGCAGTTGATCGCGTCGATCTGCGAGGGCCTATCTTGCGCGCCCGTGCACCACCTGGGCAAGATGCTGATCCTGTATCGGCCCACGCCCGAGGCAGTGGAAGCCGCCAAGCCGCAGACCCGCGCCCTGCGCCGCAAGCCCAGCGACCCGCACGTGCCCAAGAAGCAGGCAGCCGAAGGCCACACCAGGCCCAAGCGTGTCGCTCGCACCGAACCCAAGGTGGAAGCGCCGGTACGCCGCGACCCTTACGACACCGACCGCCCTGCCCGTCCCAGCACCCGCGTCCAACCCAAGCCGGCGGGCACGGGCGCCGCGCGCCGCGGCGGCAGCGCGCTGTCCCTGCGCGCCGGCGCGCGCAAGACGGCTCAACGCAGCACGGCGACCAAGCGCAGCCCCAGCAGGGCCACCAAGAAGTAGATCAGTGACGACACGCCGTGCAGCAGGCCGAAATCGGCCCAGGGCGGCGGCGTGATCCCGGCCGCGAGCAGGACGCGGCCGTGGTCCATCAGGGGCTTGAGCCCGAAATAGCCGACCCCCACGCCCACCGCCATCAGCATGGCGGCCAGGCGGCCGGCGCGCCCGAGCAGCTCGCCGCCGCCGAGGCGGTCCAGCAGCAGCATGAGCACCGCGGCCACCAGGCCGAAACTTGCCAACCCGAAGAACAGCTTGCCGACCATCATCCCCGCATCGGCGGGAGACAGCGTCGCGAACAGCGTCGGCGCCACCAGGACGCCCACGCACCACAAGGCCCCCACCCACAGGGCGGCAAGCACGCGAACCAGCACTTTGGACATGATGGCGTTCCCGCCGGCGGCGCGCCTCGCGGGCGCGTGCCGGGATTAGAGGTACTTGACCTCGATGATCTCGTATTCGCGCGGGCCCGACGGGGCGTTGACCTCGACGACGTCGCCGGCACTCTTGCCGATCAGGGCACGCGCCACGGGGCTGGACACCGAGATCAGGTTGTTGCGGATGTCGGCCTCGATGTCGCCGACGATCTGGTAGACCAGGCGGTCGCCGGACTCGAGGTCCTCGATGTCGACGGTCGCGCCGAAGACCACGCGGCCTTCCGCGTTCAGTTCGGTGGGATCCAGGACCTGCGCGTTGGACAGGCTGCCTTCGAGCTCGCTGATGCGGCCTTCGATGAAGCCCTGGCGTTCCTTGGCGGCATCGTATTCGGCGTTTTCGGACAGGTCACCCTGCGCGCGCGCTTCGGCGATCGCATTGATGACATCGGGACGCTCGACCGTCTTGAGACGATGCAGTTCTTGCTGCAGGCGCTCGGCCCCACGCACGGTGATAGGAATGGCGGACATGTCTCTTCCTGGCTAAAAAAGTGCGAAACGCCCCGAGTGGAGCGTTTCGGCGACAACAAGGTATGCAAGGCGCTGGCCCTGCCCCCGCGGGCGCGAACTGGCGGCGGGTGGCGGCAGGACCGCGGGCACGGCGCCTGACGGCGACGGCGGCAAAACAAAACCCCGGTCCGTGAAAACCGGGGCTGGAAGCCACATTGTCGGCAAAGTCGCTGCGGAATGCAAATAGCGGAAAGGACGACCCGCCCCCGAGGCGCTGGCGGACCGGCGAAGCCGGCTCCGCCGCGCCCTGGCTGGCACACGGAGCCCGCCTGCCGTGTCTTACGTACGCTTGCGCAGGTTCAACAGGGCGTAGAGGAGGATCGCGCCGAAGGTGGCGGTGCCGATGCCATTGAGCTGGAAGTTGCCCAGGGTCAAGGTGAAGTCGCCCGCGCCCATGACCAGGGTGACGGCTGCCACGATGAGATTGCGGTTGTCGCTGAAGTCGACCTTGTTCACCACCCAGATGCGGGCGCCGGCGATGGCGATCAGGCCGAAGACGACGATGGACATGCCGCCCAGCACCGGCCCGGGAATCGTCAGGATCAGGGCGCCGAACTTGGGCGAGAAGCCCAGCACGATGGCGATCAGCGCCGCGATGACGAAGACCAGCGTGGAATAGATGCGGGTGACGGCCATGACGCCGATGTTCTCGGCATAGGTGGTCACGCCCGTGCCGCCGACGCTGCCCGACACCATGGTGGCGACACCGTCGCCCACGAAGGCGCGGCCGAGATAGCGGTCCATGTCGCGGCCCGTCATGGCGCTGACGGCCTTGATGTGGCCCAGGTTCTCCGCCACCAGGATGATGGCCACCGGGACGATGAGCCCCATGGCAGGCAGGTGGAAGGTGGGCGCCGAGAAGGTGGGCAGGCCGAACCAGGCGGCCTGCGACAGGCCGGTGAAGTCGATGGGCTTGCCCAGGCCGAAGCCGTTGGCCAGGATGCCGTAGAGGAGGCAGGCCACGATGAGGCCCACCAGGATCAGCAGGCGCTGCACCATGCCGCGCGTCCAGACCGCGACGCCGCCCACGCAGAGGATGGTCATGAGGGCCATCAGCGCGTCGAAGGTGGAACCGCCCATGGCGCCCTTGGCCGCGATGGGGGCTAGGTGCAGGCCGATGACGGCCACCACGGCGCCGGTGACGACCGGCGGCATGTAGCGGTCGATCCAGGCCACCGCCCCGCCCGCGCGGGCATTCGCCGCCCAGACGATGAGGCCGATGACCGTGTAGGCCAGACCGCAGGCGATGATGGCGCCCAGCGCCACGCCGATATTGGCGTTGGGACCACTGCCGGCATAGCCGGTGACCGCGATGACGCCGCCGATGAAGGCAAAGCTGGAACCGAGGTAGCTGGGCACGCGGCCGCGCACGAAGAGGAAGAAGATCAGCGTGCCGATGCCCGACATCAGGATGGCGACGTTGGGGTCGAAGCCCATCAGCAAGGGGGCGAGCACGGTGGAGCCGAACATGGCGACCACGTGCTGGGCCCCCATGGCGACGTTGCGTGCAGGCGACAGGCACTCATCGGGCGCGATGACGGTGCCATCGGCGCCATCGACGCGGCGCCAGCGGGTGAGAAAGGTTTCGGTATCGGACACGGCAGGACCCCCGGCAAGGATTTGGCGTTGTTATTGGCGCGCAAGTGTAGGGCCGGGGGCCGGAGGCCGCAAGCACGCGCCCCGTGGCTTGCGGCTATGATGCCTGCCATGATTCACCACGGTGCACCGCGCTGGTGCGCCGCCCACCGAGACGTCTACCCGCATGACTGAGATCTGGTTCATCCGCCACGGCGAAACCGACTGGAACGTGGCCCGCCGCATGCAAGGCTGGCAGGACATCGACCTGAACGACACGGGCCGCGCCCAGGCCGGCCTGCTGGCCGCGCGCCTGGCCCGCGATGCCGCGACGACGCCCTTCGACGCGCTCTACAGCAGCGACCTGGCCCGTGCGCGCGACACGGCCCAGGCCGTCTCCGAGCAACTGGCCCTGCGCCTGCGCATCGAACCCGGCGTGCGCGAGCGCAGCTTCGGCGTGCTGGAAGGCATCGACCTGGAAAAGATCGACGCCCTGCAACCCGAAGCCGCGGCCGCCTGGAAAAGCCGCGACCCGCAACGCCCGCTGGCGGGCGGCGAGAGCCTGGGCCAGTTCCGCAACCGCGTGATCAGCGCGGTCGAGGACGTGGCCAACCGCCATCACGGCGAACGCGTGCTGCTGTTCACGCACGGCGGCGTGCTGGACATCGTCTGGCGGCATGCCAGCGGACTGCCGCTGGAGGCGCCGCGGGAAGTCGAACTGCGCAACGTTGGCATCAACCGGGTGGTGGTGGCTGCGGATGGGTGGCGGATTGCTGGCTGGGGGGATGTGGCGCATACCGAGGCCGAGGTGGCTGCTCGGGATGATGCTTCGGTCTTGGGTCGCTGATTTTTTTTGGGGGGGTGGCTGAGCGGTTGCCTGCGGTTGGTTGTGTCTGTGTAGACCGCTGGGTTGACGGCTTGTGCACCGCTAGGGTGACGGCCGCCGAGGGTGGTCGTGCCGTCGGTCGCCTGCCGCGTGGTGGGGCGCCCACAGCGCCCCGCCCCCCGCAGAAGGCGCCCGCCGTCCCGCCCACCCTCGACGTCCTGCGGTTGAGTGTTCTGGACCTTGGGTAGCCACCTTGGTCCTGCTCGCATTCTTGCCTGCGCTCGCTGCCTGCCCGAAGATCTTCGCTTGCCGCTGACCGGAGGGCGCCCACAGCGCCCACCGGTCAGCATTCGGAATAGCAATAGGGGCAGCTTTTGAGAGAGTGGGGGCGAGAGGTGGAGGAGGGAAGCAGCGCACTTCGGGCTACGGGCGCCGCTTGGCCGTGTTGCCTGCTTGGCAAGGCTGCTCCACCACCGCCACCAATTTGCCGAAGCCGCCAGGCTCGTCAATAAGTCTCGGTGCCTCTGCCCGCGCAAGACTCCCGCCATTCAGTCACGACAATGGAGCAACGCCTCCAAGCAGACAACGCAGCCTGACGGGGGCCCCCGCCCGAAGTGCGATGCCCCCCACCTCCACTCCCCTTCCCCCCTCTCTCACTAGCTGCCCCTATTGCTTTTCCGAATGCTGACCGGTGGGCGCTGTGGGCGCCCTCCGGTCAGCGGCAAGCCGAAATCTTCGGACAGGCAGCGAGCGAGCAGAAGAATGCGAGCAGGACTCCGGCGGCTGACTCCGGTACACACCACTCAACCGCAGGACGTCGAGGGTGGGCGGGACGGCGGACGCCTTCTGCGGGGAGCGCGGCGCTGTGGGCGCCGCACCCCGCGGCAGGCGGCCGACGGCACGACCACACTCGGCGGCCGTCAACCTAGCGGTGCACAAACCGTCAACCCAGCAATGCACAAGCCGCCAACCCAGCGGCAGCGCCCCTCAACCTCCCCCCTTCCGCGGCTTCCTCGGTGCGTCCTTTGCGGCCCGGTCATACAGCCAATCCGGCAACACCCTCATCAGCCGGGCAACCATCCCCATCTGCCAGGGAATCACCGTATAGCGCACGCCCCGCGCAATGGCTGCCTCTCCGCGCTCGGCGAAGGCAGCTGCGTCCATCAGGAAAGGCATGCGGTACGGATTCGCCGCCGTCATCGGCGTGCGGATGTAGCCCGGGGCGATGGTCACCACCTTCACGCCTGCCGGCGCCAGCTCCACGCGCAGGCTCTCGCAGTAGGTGGCAACCGCCGCCTTGGACGCGCTGTAGGCGCCTGCGCCCGGCAGGCCTCGCACGCCGGCCACGCTGCCGATGCCCACCAGCCTGCCCTGGCCCCGCGCGCACATGGGGGCCACGAAAGGTTCGAAGGTGGCGACGGTCGCCATCAGGTTGGTGTCCAGGATGGCCTGGAACACCGCGAAGTCTTCGGTGTGCTCGGACAGGGTGCCGGCGCTGATGCCCGCGCTGGCGACCACCACGTCCACCCTGCCCGCGCAACGCGCCAGGAAATCGGCGGCCGCGCCGTGCAGCGCGGCGCGGTCGCGCACATCCAGCGCGTAGCAGGCATGCGTGCCGGGCAGGCTGTCAGCCAGCGTGCGCAAGACCTCGCCGCGCCGCGCGACAAGGCCCAGGGTGGCGCCCTGCGCGGCGTAGCGGCGCGCCAGCGCCTCGCCCAGGCCGCTGCTGGCGCCCGTGATGAAGACATTCAGACTCATGGAAAGATACGCAACAGGCTCGCCGGACGGGCCAACCGGCGGGACGGGGTCTAGAAGAAAATCAGCGCAAAGATGCCCAGCACCAGTGCCCATTTGAGCACGTAGTACAGCGGCTTGCTGTAGGCCTTGATGCGCTTGCCGAAGCGCCGCACGGCATAGACGGTGCCGAATATCCGGTTGATGCCGCCGGTGCGGTCGCCTGCCTGGTTCGGCGAGGTGGCCGAGCGCAGCAGGACGTAGGCGAAGAAGCGATTCACCGCATCGGCCCAGCGATAGCGCAAGGGCCGCTCGATGTCGGCGAACAGGATGATCCGGTTCTGGTCCGTGCGGTTTTCGGCGTAGTGGATGAAGGTCTCGTCGAAGACGACCGCCTCGCCATCGCGCCAGTGGTAGCGCTGACCATCGACCTCGATGTAGCAGTCGGGGCTGTTGGGCGTGATGAGCCCCATGTGGAAACGCAAGGAGCCCGCGTAAGGATCGCGATGCCGGGGCAGCTTGCTGCCTGGCGGCAGCGCCGCGAACATCGCGCCCTTGATGCTGGGGATGCCGGCCAGCAGCGACGTGGTGACCGGACAGCGCGCGCGCGCCGACGGGTGGTCGGTGTCATACCACTTCAGGTAGAAACGCTTCCAGCCGCTCTTGAAGAAGGAGTTGAACCCCGCGTCGTTATAGGCGCCGGCTGCCTTGATGTGGCCTTCGCCGAACAACTGCTCGGCCTCGGCGCGGATCTCGTGCCAGTGCTGGTGCAGCACGGCCAGTTGCGGAAACTGATTGAGATCGACGTAGGGCTGGTTCGGGACGCGCGAGAACGCGTACATGAAACAGTTGATGGGAGCGGTGAAGGTGGAGTGGTCCAGCGCCTGCCGCATGAAGCGATGGCGCACCCGGCCACGATAGTGCACCACCGTGGCACAGACGATGAATAAAGCCAGGACAAACCATTTCATGCTCGCCCCCTGCCCGGGTCGTCACGGGAGGCCGCCGCGGTGCGCGGCGGCCTGGTCCGCTCAATGCTTCATGCTACTACCTGCCTGCGTCAGGCGTCCTGCTTGGCCAGCGATGCGTGCAACTCCTGCAGGGGGTAGACCTGGAGACCCAGCCCCTGACGCAGGTACTGCATGCCTTCGACGGCAGCGCGCGCGCCGGCGATGGTCGTGAAGAACGTGACGCGGTTGGCCAGCGCCTGCGTGCGGATCGTGCGCGAATCGACGATGGCGTTGCGGCGCTCTTCGACCGTGTTGATCACCAGCGAGATCTCGCCGTTCTTGACCATGTCGACGATGTGCGGACGGCCTTCGGTCACCTTGTTGACCACCTGCACCGGAATGCCGGCGGCCTCGATCTCGGCGGCCGTGCCACGCGTGGCGACCAGCTTGAAGCCCAGGGTGTGCAGGCCACGCGCGACTTCCACGGCGCGCGGCTTGTCCTGGTTCTTCACGCTGATGAAGGCAGTGCCGGACTCGGGCAGGCGCACGCTGGCAGCCAGCTGCGACTTCACGAAGGCTTCGCCGAAGCTCATGCCCACGCCCATCACTTCGCCGGTCGACTTCATTTCCGGGCCAAGGATGGTGTCCACGCCCGGGAACTTGACGAAGGGGAACACCGCTTCCTTGACCGAGAAGTAAGGCGGCACGACCTCGGTCGTGACACCCTGCGCGGCCAGGGTCTTGCCGGCCATGGCGCGCGCGGCGATCTTTGCCAGTTGCAGGCCGGTGGCCTTGGACACGTAGGGCACCGTGCGCGAGGCGCGCGGGTTCACTTCCAGCACATAGACGTCGTTGTTCTGGATGGCGAACTGCACGTTCATCAGGCCGGTGACGTTCAATGCACGCGCCATCATGGCGGTCTGGCGCTTGATCTCGGCGATGATCTCGGCCGACAGCGAGTAAGGCGGCAGGCTGCAGGCGGAGTCGCCCGAGTGCACGCCGGCCTGCTCGATGTGCTCCATGACGCCGCCGACGAAGACGGTCTCGCCGTCGGCCAGGCAGTCGACGTCCACTTCGGTGGCATCGTTCAGGAAGCGGTCCAGCAGCACGGGCGAGTCATTGCTGACCTTCACGGCTTCGCGCATGTAGCGCTCGAGATCCTGCTGCTCGTGGACGATCTCCATGGCCCGGCCGCCCAGCACGTAGCTGGGACGCACGACCAGGGGATAGCCGATGTCCGCGGCGTGCGCCAGGGCGTCTGCCTCGGTGCGGGCGGTGCGGTTGGGCGGCTGGCGCAGGCCCAGCTTGTTCAGCAGCTTCTGGAAGCGCTCGCGGTCTTCGGCCACGTCGATCGACTCGGGGCTCGTGCCGATGATGGGCACGCCGTTGGCCTCCAGGGCGCGCGCGAGCTTGAGCGGCGTCTGGCCGCCGTACTGCACGATCATGCCGACGGGGTTTTCCTTGTGCACGATCTCCAGCACGTCTTCCAGCGTGAGCGGCTCGAAGTACAGGCGGTCGGACGTGTCGTAGTCGGTCGAGACGGTTTCCGGGTTGCAGTTGACCATGATGGTCTCGTACCCGTCCTCGCGCAGGGCGAGGGCCGCGTGCACGCAGCAGTAGTCGAACTCGATGCCCTGGCCGATGCGGTTCGGTCCGCCGCCCAGCACCACGATCTTCTTGCGGTCGGTGGGCGCGGCCTCGCACTCTTCCTCGTAGGTCGAGTACATGTAGGCGGTGCGCGTGGCGAACTCGGCGGCGCAGGTGTCGACGCGCTTGTAGACCGGACGCACGTTGAACTGGTGACGCAGCTTGCGGACTTCGCTTTCGGCCGTGTCCAGCAGGAAGGCCAGGCGGCGATCGGAGAAGCCGCGGCGCTTCAGGTGCCACAGGGTGTCGCGGTCGAGGTCGGCCAGCGTCTTCTGTTCCAGCGCCAGCTCGATGTCGACGATCTCCTTGATCTGCGACAGGAACCAGGGGTCTATGCGGGTGAGGGCGTGCACCTCGTCCAGCGAGAAGCCCTGGGCGAAGGCGTCGCCCACATACCAGATGCGCTCGGGGCCGGGTTCGCCCAGCTCGACCTGCAGCTTTTCGCGGTCGGTGGTCTTCTGGTTCAGGCCGTCCACGCCCACTTCCAGGCCGCGCAGGGCCTTCTGGAAGGACTCCTGGAAGGTGCGGCCGATGGCCATGACCTCGCCCACGGACTTCATCTGGGTGGTCAGGCGCGCGTCGGCGGTGGGGAATTTCTCGAAGGCGAAACGCGGCACCTTGGTGACCACGTAGTCGATGGAAGGCTCGAACGAGGCAGGCGTCGCACCGCCCGTGATCTCGTTCTGCAGTTCATCCAGCGTGTAGCCCACGGCCAGGCGCGCGGCAACCTTGGCGATGGGGAAGCCGGTGGCCTTGGAGGCCAGCGCCGACGAACGCGACACGCGCGGGTTCATCTCGATGACGATCATGCGGCCGTTGTGCGGGTTCACGGCGAACTGCACGTTGGAGCCGCCCGTATCCACGCCGATCTCGCGCAGCACCGCAATGGATGCGTTGCGCATGATCTGGTATTCCTTGTCCGTCAGCGTCTGCGCCGGCGCGACCGTGATGGAGTCACCGGTGTGCACGCCCATGGGGTCGAGGTTCTCGATCGAGCAGACGATGATGCAGTTGTCGGCGCGGTCGCGCACGACTTCCATCTCGAACTCTTTCCAGCCCAGCAGCGACTCTTCGATCAGCAGCTCGTTGGTGGGCGAGGCTTCCAGGCCGCGGCGGCAGATGGTTTCGAACTCTTCGGCGTTGTAGGCGATGCCGCCGCCCGAACCGCCCATCGTGAAGCTGGGGCGGATGACCGCGGGGAAGCCCGAGGTGCCGGTTTCGGCGGCGATGCGCTTCTGGACGTCCCAGGCCTCGTCCATGCTGTGGGCCACGCCCGACTTGGCGGACTCCAGGCCGATGGCGGTCATGGCCTGCTTGAACTTCTGGCGGTCTTCCGCCTTCTCGATGGCGTGCTCGTTGGCGCCGATGAGCTCGACGCCGTGCTTGTCCAGCACGCCGTGGCGGGCCAGGTCCAGCGCGCAGTTCAGCGCGGTCTGGCCGCCCATGGTGGGCAGCAGCGCATCGGGCTTCTCGCGCTCGATGATGCGCTCCACCGCCTGCCAGGTGATCGGCTCGATGTACGTGACATCGGCCGTCTCCGGATCGGTCATGATCGTGGCCGGATTGCTGTTGACCAGGATGGTGCGGTAGCCCTCGGCCTTCAGGGCCTTGCAGGCCTGCGCGCCGGAGTAGTCGAATTCACACGCCTGCCCGATGATGATGGGGCCTGCGCCGATGATGAGGATGCTTTTTAGGTCTGTACGCTTGGGCATGGGGACTCTTTATTTCTTTTCATTCATCAGGCTGATGAACTTGTCGAACAGCTCGATGATGTCGTGCGGACCGGGGCTGGCTTCCGGGTGGCCCTGGAAGCAGAAGGCCGGGCGGTCGGTCAGCTCGAAGCCCTGCAGGGTGCCGTCGAACAGTGAAACGTGGGTGACGCGGGCATGCGCCGGCAGGCTGGCGGCGTCCACCGCGAAGCCGTGGTTCTGGCTCGTGATGAACACGCGGCGCGACTGCACGTCTTGCACCGGATGGTTCGCGCCATGGTGGCCGGTCTTCATCTTGACGGTCTTGCCGCCGACGGCCAGGCCCAGGATCTGGTGACCCAGGCAGATGCCGAAGAGAGGCAGCCTGCGCTCGAGGAAGCTGCGGGCGGCGGCCACGGCGTAGTCGCAAGGCTCGGGGTCGCCAGGGCCGTTGGCCAGGAAGACGCCGTCCGGATTCAGTTTGTAGACCTCTTCGGCGGACGTCTGCGCCGGCACCAGCGTGATGCGGCAGCCACGGTCGGCCAGGAGGCGCAGGATGTTGCTCTTCACGCCGAAGTCATAGGCGACCACGTGGAAACGCGACTGCGTGGGCGAGGTGTAGCCCTTGCCCAGTTGCCAGGTGCCCTGGTTCCATTCGCCCTGCTCGGTGACCGACACGGTGCGGGCCAGGTCCTGGCCGGCCATGCCGGGGAAGCCGCGCGCCAGTTCCACGGCGCGCTCGACGTCCTCGCCCACCAGGATGCAGGCGCCCTGGGCGCCCTTGTCACGCAGGATGCGGGTGAGCTTGCGGGTGTCGATGCCGGAAATGGCCACCACGCCCTGCGCGGCCAGGCAATCGGGCAGCGACTGGGTGGCGCGGAAGTTGGACAGGCGGGCCGGACAGTCGCGCACGACCAGGCCGGAGGCGAACACGCGGCGCGCTTCGACGTCTTCGTCGTTGATGCCGGTATTGCCGATGTGGGGATAGGTGAGCGTGACGATCTGACCGCTATAGCTAGGGTCAGTAAGAATTTCCTGGTAGCCGGTCATGGAGGTGTTGAACACCACTTCCGCGACGGTATGACCCGCCGCGCCGATCGACACGCCCCGGAAAATGGTACCGTCCGCCAGAGCTAGGATTGCAGGAGGAAGCCGGCTGGCTCCCTCGGGAAAAAGTGACGGCAGCACAGTAAACCCCGGTTTCAGTATCAGTAAGCAAACCTTGGAATTATACCCTGCCCGGATGTCGCGGCCTGAAATGTCGGCTTGGCGCGGCTGAAAGCATCACACTGGCCCTTGTCCGACACGGTGCGCAACACTAAAATACACACCGAATTGTACACACAGGATTTCCCATGCCCACCACACTCACAAGCCGCATCTTCAACAACGGCAACAGCCAGGCTGTCCGCATCCCTCTTGCCTTCAGATTGGATGCCCAACGCGTGAGCATCACACGCAAGGAAAACGGCGACCTGCTGCTGCATCCACTCCCCGATGCGCCCGCTGATCGCGCTGCCGCCATCCAGGCGGCGCTGCAGGGCTTCGGCGAACTCGATGACGCCACGCAGCGCGCATTCATCGCCGAACTGGAAGGCAATCGCGCGCAACCCGAGCCGGACCAGGAGCGGGAAGCCTTTTGATGCGCTATCTGCTGGACACCAACATCCTGATCTACCTGATCAAGCACAGGCCTCCCTCCGTCGCGGAACGCATTGCCCAACTGGCGCTGGATGACGCGCTCCATATGTCGTTCGTCAGTTGGGCCGAACTGCTGAAAGGCGCAGAACGCAGCACGCGCGCGGACACAGTGCGCAAGCAACTCCATAAATTGGCGCAGCACATACCGGTACTCTACGAAACCAGCCACGACATGTGCCTGCACCATGCGAGGCTGGGCGCCATGTTCAAGTCACAGGGAAAGCCGATCGGCGCCAACGACCTGTGGATTGCCGCTCATGCGTTGGCAGAGGGGTGTGTACTCGTCACCAACAATACGCGCGAATTTTCACGCGTGCCTGGTTTACCCTTGCAGAATTGGGTCCAATGACCTGACAAGGGATCGAACCGACATTTCCCTGTCACGCCCACCTGTGATCGCGGGCGTGATGGCTAGATTTTCCTCTCACAACAGGACCCTCTTCCGCCATGACCCGATTGCTTGACGCCCTGCGTAGCGCCACGACCGTCGTTGCCGACACCGGCGACCTGGAGGCCATCGCGCTGCACCGTCCCACGGACGCCACGACCAATCCCAGCCTGATCCTGAAGGCCGTGCAACAGCCCGCCTACCGGCCCTTGCTGGACCGCGTGGCGCGCGACCACGCCGGCGCCCCCACCGCCGAACTGCTGGACCACCTGCTGGTGGCCTTCGGCACCGAAATCCTGAAGCTGGTGCCCGGCCGGGTCTCCACCGAGGTCGATGCCCGCCTCTCCTTCGACACGCGCGCCAGCGTTGAACGGGCCCGCCGCCTGATCGCGCTGTACGCCGAAGCCGGCATCGCGCGCGAGCGCGTGCTGATCAAGATCGCCTCGACCTGGGAGGGGATCCAGGCCGCGCGCGTGCTGCAGGCCGAAGGCATCCGTTGCAACATGACGCTGCTGTTCTCGTTGCCGCAGGCCGTGGCCTGCGCCGACGCCGGCGTGCAGTTGATCTCGCCCTTCGTGGGCCGCATCTACGACTGGCACAAGAAATCGGCCGGCGCCCAGTGGGACGAGGCCGCGCAGTCGGGCGCCCAAGACCCCGGCGTGCGCTCGGTCACGGCCATCTACGAGTACTACAAGAAATTCGGCATCGCCACCGAGATCATGGGCGCGAGCTTCCGCAACGTCGGACAGATCCAGGCCCTGGCGGGCTGCGACCTGCTCACCATCAGCCCCGACCTGCTGGCTAGGCTGAGCGAGACCGACGGCGAGCTGGCGCCGGCACTGACAGTCGAGAAAGCCAAGGCCAGCGGCGCCGAACGCGTGCCGGCCGACGAGATCAGCTTCCGCACCCGCCTGAACGACGACGCGATGGCAACCGAGAAACTGGCGGAAGGCATCCGCCTGTTCTCCGCCGATGCCGTGAAGCTGGATGCACTGATCGAGCAGGCGGCGCGCGGCTGAAGCCGCGACGACAACCCCGTGCAGCCACCGCCTGGCGGCGCCGCACGGGCGGCCGGCATGCCCGCCTGCCTGCCTGCCGCCAACAAGGCCTGGACACCGGAAATGCGGGGCTTCGTTACCCAAAAAAACACAACCGCGTCCAGCCACTTACATTTTGCTGAAAGCCACGCCGGCATTAAGGCACATTGAAACAAGGCTCGCCCCTGAAAGCCTGACGGCCTGGCGCGCCTAGGGTTAACCCAATCACGGATGCCCGCCCTCCTTACCTAGACTCTGCGCAGAAAACCCGCGATCCCGCAGACAAGACAGGAGGAAACATCCCCATGTTCGGCCCCGGACTGCTCGCCCTATTTGCTTTTTCCCCCATCCTGCTTGCGGCGATCCTGCTGATCGGCTTCCGAATATCGGCCAAGCACGCCATGCCAGCCGTCTACCTGCTGGCCGCAGCCGTGGCGCTGCTGGTCTGGGACATGAGCTTCAACCGGGTGCTGGCCTCCACCCTGCAGGGCCTGATCACGACGGTCGGCCTGTTGTGGATCATCTTCGGCGCCATCCTGCTGCTCAATACGCTGAAGCATTCGGGCGGCGTGGCCGCCATCCGCAAAGGCTTCACGACGCTCAGCCCTGACCGGCGCGTGCAGGCGCTGATCATCGCCTGGACTTTCGGCTGCTTCATCGAAGGCGCCTCGGGCTTCGGCACGCCTGCCGCCGTGGTGGCGCCACTGCTGGTGCTGCTGGGCTTTCCCGCCCTGGCCGCCGTCATGCTGGGGTTGCTGGTGCAGAGCACCCCGGTGTCCTTCGGCGCGGTCGGCACACCGATCCTGGTCGGCGTCAGTAGCGGGCTGAACGTGGCCGAGCTGCGCCCGCAACTGGAAGCGGCGGGCTCTTCGTGGCCAGCCATGCTGCAACTGATCACCAGCGAGGTCGTCATCATCCACGGCCTCATCGGCCTGACCATGCCTTTCGTGCTGATGGTGATGCTGACGCGCCTGTTCGGCAAGGAAAAAAGCTGGAAGCCCGCGCTGGAGATCCTGCCTTTCGCGCTGTTCACGGGCGTTGCCTTCGCTGTGCCCTCCATGCTGGCCGGCGTTTTCCTGGGCCCGGAGTTTCCCTCCCTGCTGGGTGGCCTGACCGGCTTGGCCATCGTCACCATCGCCGCCCACAAGCGCTTCCTGACGCCACGCAACACCTGGGATTTCGCCGACCCCAAGGATTGGCCCGCAGGCTGGATGGGCAACATCGAAATCAAGCTCGATGAAACCGCCGCCACCCAGCCGATCAGCCTGTTGCGCGCCTGGCTGCCCTACGTGCTGCTGGGCGTCCTGCTGGTTGCCTCCCGCATGATTGCGCCGCTGGGCTCCGCGCTGAAATCGGTCGCCCTGACGTTCACCAACATCCTGGGGGAAGCCGGCATTTCCGCGGACTTCCAACCGCTATTCCTGCCGGGCGGCATCCTGACCATCGTCGTGATTGCCACGTATTTCCTGCACGGCATGAGCGGGCAGCAGTTGGGCCGCGCGGTGAAGGAGTCGAGCACCACGCTGGTATCGGCGGGCGTCACGCTATTGTTCACCGTGCCGATGGTCCGCATCCTGATCAACTCGGCGGACAACGGCGCGGGATTGCCCGGCATGCCCATCGCCATGTCGGAATACATGGCCTCGCTGGTCGGCAGCGTCTACCCGATGATCGCGCCGGTCATCGGCGCGCTGGGCGCGTTCATCGCGGGGTCCAACACCGTGAGCAACATGATGCTCAGCGAGTTCCAGTTCGGCGTGGCCACCACCCTGGGCCTGTCAGGAGCGCTGATGGTTGCGGCGCAATCGGTGGGCGCGGCGGCCGGCAACATGATCGCCATCCACAATGTCGTGGCGGCTGCCGCCACCGTGGGCATGCTGGGCCAGGAAGGCACGACCCTGCGCCGCACGATCTGGCCCACGCTCTATTACCTCGTGTTGGCAGGCCTGCTTGCGACGATAGGCTTCTTCGTGCTGGGGCTGAGCGATCCGTTGTCGCGGTAACGGAAAAACAGAAGGCCCTCCAGCTGGAGGGCCTTCCTGATTGCCGCAACAGGCTGTGGTCAGCAGCCACTCGGCTTGGGCGTCTTTTCAACGGCCATGCCAAACAGCGGCCGCAGGTAGACCCCCAGGGCGCTGCCCGCGAACGCCGCCGGCAGCCACAGCCAGGCGTGCAGGCTGCCCGACAGAATGCCGCTGAAATAGGCGCCGATGTTGCAGCCGAAAGCCAGGCGCGCGCCATAGCCGAGCAGGATGCCGCCCACGGCGGCTGCCACCAGCGAACGGGCGGGAATGCGCCAGACAGGCGCGAACTTGCCCGCGGCGGCCGTCGCGGCCAGCGCGCCCAGGATCAAGCCGATGTCCATGACCGAAGTGATGTCCTGGCTGACCGGCGCGGTCAGCGGCGCCGGATTCTTGGCCCAGAAGGCCCAGGTGGCGGGCTCCGCGCCCAGCAGCGCCGCGCCCTTGGAGCCCCACAGCGCGAAGGCCGAGGTGATGCCCCAGGGACGGCCGGCCAGGGCCAGCGTGGCGAAGTTCAGCACGACCAGCGCCACGGCCCCCCAGACCAGCGGCCACGGGCCGCGCAGCAGCGAGGCAGGCTTCTTGGTGCCGCGCGCCGACGACACCAGGCCGCCGTGACGACGCTTTTCCAGCACGACGGTCAGGCCGGCAATGGCAGCGAACGCCGCCAGGTTGGCCAGCAAGGCAGGCCACAGGCCCCAGGCCTTCACCAGCGACACAGGCTGCAGCGCGGGCAGCGTGCTCCACCATTCGAAGTTCAGCGCGGCCAGCACCGAGCCCACGATGAAGAAGAACAGCGTGACCAGCATGCGGGTGCTGCCGCCGCCCACCGCGAACAACGTGCCGGAGGCGCAGCCGCCGCCCAACTGCATGCCGATGCCGAAGATGAAGGCGCCCAGCAGCACGGACACGCCCGGCGGCGACACGAAGCCGCTGACGGCCTGGCCGGCCAGCGTGCCCTGCGCCAGGAAGGGAAAGAAGAGCATCACGCCCAGCGCCAGCATCAGCATCTGCGCGCGCAGGCCCGCCCCCTGGCGGTCGGACACGAACACGCGCCAGGCCTGGGTGAAACCGAAAGACGCGTGATACAGCACCGCGCCCAGCAGGGCGCCGACGATCCAGAGCGCTGCCTGGCGGCCGCTGACCGTGTCGGCCAGATACAAGGCGCCGACGGCGATCAGGGCGAGCGAAACAAACAGCGTCTTGACGTTGAGAGGAAGGGGCGAGCCCGCTTGCGCGGTCGTGGGGGTGGCGGTGACGGTGGAACTCATGAAGGGAATGGGCGTGCCAGGGGCAGTCTGAACAATGAAGCCGCCAGCGTAACGCCGCCCTGGCCCGGGACGAACGACGGGATGGAGATTTGATTATTTCTTTTGGTTATTAAAAATCGAAAATCTCAAAGCAACGGAAATTCGGAAAGAAGACGGGCGCCCGGCGGCCCCCGCCTCCCGCCGGCGCTCAATGCCCGGCGTTCGGATCGTCGTGGCTATGAACCTGCAGGGCTTCCAGGAAACGCGACACCATGTTGTAGGCCGCGATGGTGGCGGTCAGTTCGATGACGTGGCGGTCGCTGAAATGCGCGCGCACCGCGTCGTAGACGGGCGCCGGCACCTGCACCGTGCGCGTCATCGCGTCGGTATAGGCCAGCACGGCGCGCGCGCGGTCGTCGAACAGATCCGACGCCTCCCATTTCTGCAGGGCGTCCAGCTGCGCCTGGCTCACGCCTTCGCGCAGGGCGATGGGGGCGTGCTGGTCGGCCTCGTAGGGCGCGCCATTCAGGTCCGCCACGCGCATGATGACGAGCTCGCGCAGGTCGCCCGGCAACGAGCTTTGCTGGCGGATGGCGGTCAGGTAGTTCAGCCAGCCCGAGGCGACGGGCGGGCTGTGCAGCAGCATCTGGTACAGGTGCAGCACGCTGCCGCGCTCGGCGATGATGCGCTCGACCAGCGGCTTGGCTTGCGGGTCGTCCAGGTTGGCGTAGGCAATGCGGGCCATGCGGAATCTCTCCTTTGCGTGAATCTTGCTAAAGCTTCTCGGTCTCGCCCGATTTCGGCTGCCACCGCATCAGCCGTTTTTCGGCGATGCCGACCAGGCCGTCCAGGATCAGCGCGAACACCGTCAGCACCAGGATGCCGGCAAAAACGGTGTTGACGTCCAGCGCGCCTTCGGCCTGCAGGATGAGGTAGCCCACGCCGCTGGCCGAACCGAGGTACTCCCCCACCACCGCGCCCACGAAGGCGAGGCCCACCGAGGTGTGCAGGCTGGAGAACACCCAGCTCATGGCCGAGGGCAGGTAGACATAGCGCAGCAGGCGGCGGCGGTCCGCGCCCAGCATGCGGGCGTTGTCGAGCAGGGTGGGACTGACTTCACGCACGCCCTGGTAGACGTTGAAGAACACGATGAAGAACACCAGCGTCACGGCCAGCGCGACCTTCGACCAGATGCCCAGGCCGAACCACATGCCGAAGATGGGCGCCAGGATGACGCGCGGCATGGAATTGGCGGCGGTGATGTAGGGATCGAGAATGGCGCTGGCGATCCGCGACAGGCCCAGCCACAGGCCCACCGCCAGGCCCGCGACGGTGCCGATGACGAAGGCCAGGACGGTCTCGGTCAGCGTCACGCCCAGGTGGCGATAGATGTCGCCGTTGACGACGAACCAGTTCCAGATGCGCGACCACACGATCAGCGGTTCGCCGAAGAAGAAGGCGATATCCGGATCGAGCGTGAGGACGTGCCAGCCGATCAGGATGACGGCCAGCAGGAGAAGTTGGACGGCCCGCAAGGCAGGCGTGCCGGGTTGGATTTTTTTCCACATGGCGTCAGGCCCGTTTCTGCTGGGCGTAGCCCTTGAGCACTTCTTCGCGCAACACGCCCCAGATGGCCGCGTGCAGCTCGACGAAGCGAGGATCGGTGCGCACCTCTGCCACGTCGCGCGGACGCGGCAGGTCGATGACGAACTCGCCGATGGGATGCGTACCGGGTCCGGCGGACAGCACCACGACGCGGTCGCTCATTGCGATGGCCTCGTCGAGGTCATGCGTGATGAAGAGCACCGCGCGGCGCTTGGTCATCCACAGGTCCAGGACCTCGTTCTCCATCAGCTGGCGCGTCTGGATGTCCAGCGCCGAGAAGGGCTCGTCCATCAGGATGATGTCCGGATCGCGGATCAGTGTCTGCGCCAGCATGGTGCGCTTGCGCATGCCGCCCGACATCTGGTGCGGATAGCGCGACTCGAAGCCGCCCAGGCCCACGCGCTTCAGCCACAGCCTGCCCTCTTCCTGTGCCTGCTCGCGCGGCACGTTGGCGAACTCCAGGCCTGCCGTGACGTTGTCCAGCGCGCTGCGCCAGGGCAGGAGCGCCTCGCCCTGGAACATGTAGCCGGCGCGGCGATTGATGCCGCGCAGGGGTTCGCCGAAGACCTTGACCGTGCCCGACGACGGCGGGAGCAGGCCCGCGCCGACGTTGAGCAAGGTGGACTTGCCGCAACCGGTAGGCCCCACGACGGAGACGAATTCCCCGGGGGCGACGGCCAGCGTCGTGTCCTGGACGGCCGTGTAGCGCTGGCCCGGGGTGCTGCGTGAAACGAAGGTGCAGGTAATGCCTTCGAGCGAAAGTGCCGCTTCAACCATCGGGGTATCGCTTGTTCGCCACGTCGGTGAACTGGTTGGTCCACACCAGCGCAGGGTCGATCTTGTCGGCCGGGAACTCGGGCAGGTAGGCGGCCAGCGCCTTCAGGGCCGTGGCGGCGCCATCGGGCGGGATGCGGCCGTCGGGCGACAGGCCGTCCATGCTCTTGCGCACGGCTGCCTTGTAGACCTCGGGCTCACCCAGCAGGAAAGCGGCCGGCACCGACTTGGCGACCTCGTCGACGCCCGCCTTCTGGATCCACTTGTCGGCACGCACGATGGCGTTGGCCAGCGCCTGCGCCGACTCGGGGTTGGCGTCCAGCCACGATTGCGGCGCGTACAGCGAACCGGCAGGCATGTTGCCGCCGAAGATCGCCAGCGTGTCCTTCATCGTGCGGGTATCCGCGATGGTGCGCAGTTCGCCCGACGCCTCCAGCATGGAGATGACCGGGTCGGTGTTGGAGATGGCGTCGATCTGGCCGGTGCGCATGGCAGTGACGGCGCCCGCGCCGGCGCCCACGCCGATGATGGCGACGTCGGACACCTTCAGGCCGTGTTGCGCCAGGAAGAAGCTGACCAGCATGTTGGTGGACGAGCCGGGCGCGGTCACGCCGATCTTCTTGCCCTTGAGGTCGGCGGGCGACTTGTAGTTCGCCATCGTCTTGTTCGACACGCCGAAGCCGATCATGGGCGCGCGGCCCTGCAACACGAAGGCGCGGTACATCTGGCGCTTGGACTGCATGTGCAAGGTGTGCTCGAACGCGCCCGACACCACGTCGGCGCTGCCGCCCACCACGGCCTGCAGGGCCTTGGAGCCGCCCGCGAAGTCCGAGATCGTGACGTCCAGGCCTTCATCCTTGAAGTAGCCGCGCTGCTCGGCGATGGTCAGCGGCAGGTAGTAGACCAGCGCCTTGCCGCCGACGGCGATGTGCACTTTCCGGGTGGCGGCCTTGGCATGGACCGAAAAGGGAGCCAGCCCCAAGGCGCCGGCGGCGCCCGCGGCCTGAAGCAATTGACGACGAGTGACGGCCATGATGACGTGTCTCCTGGTGTTCTTGTGAGCAGGCGCCTTATGACGATCCGGCAGGGAATCGGCGCCTTGCATGGCCCGGCACACGCGCTGGCGCGGCCGGGGCCGGGTCATCATACATCAGGGATCACGGCGCGCCGGGGGACGCTGGGGAAGTCCCTTAGGGAGAAGGCTTAACGTTTTTTAAGCATTGGAACAGGAGCATGTCACGCGACAGTCATGCGCGTTCCGCAGAATGGGCGCCCTTCTGTTTATGCCGACCTATTTCATGCCCTCCCTGCCTTGCCCCGCCCTTCGCCCCACCTCGCTGCCAGCACTGGGCCTGCGCGCCGTCTCGCTGGCCGTGCTGCTCGCACTCGCCGCCTGCGGCAGCAGTTCCGATGACGATGACAACGCGACGGAAGACCCGGTTGCCATCGTCGTGCCCGAGGCGCCTGCCGGCCTGGGCTCCCTCGACACCGCGGACGCACCCGACGCCACCATTCCGGCCGGCCGCACCGACGTGCCGACGCGCCGCATCCACGCCCTCGTGGACGGCTCCAAGCGGGGCGCGGCCAACGGCGGCGTGAACGTGATCGACCCCGTGACCGGCTACTCGCTGAACAACGCGGGCTACCCCTCGGGCTCGGGCGACTCGTGCTATGCCGACGAAAACACCAACCTCAGCATCCGTCCGCTGAAAGGCTTCCTGGCGATCTGGAAACCCGTCACGCCCTACATGGATGCCTATCAAAGCCCCCTGCCCACCAGCAGCGTGACGACCAAGGAAGGCTACAGCTTCCACTGCCCCGCCATTCCGGTGACCATCTGGACGGGCATCCCGGGCGACGGCACGGACGGTGTGATCCTGAACCCCGCGCTGCACAAGGCCAATCTGGAGTATTCGGGCAAGGTGACGGCCAGCGGCTACCGCAATGCGGACAAGGCGCTCGCGGCCTATCTGGACGATGCGCGCGGCAAGAACTACAGCGTCAGCACCGGCTTGGGCCCCCTGGCTGCCGCCTGGCACACGCTGGCGAAGCAGGAGTCGTATATCGACGCCGTCCCCACCGGCGGCACCTGCCCCGATGGCAACGTCGGCAGCTATCCGTTCTGCAGCGCCCCTGACGACAACAAGTACAACGTCGGCGAAGGCGCCAGCCATGACAAGGCCGCCTCGGTGGCCAGCAATGCCGCGTTCGGCCTGGTCACGAACTTCGTGATGCGCGCCACCAACGATGGCACGGCCTCGACCAACCCCACCAAGTACTTCTACAAATACGCCCGCCCCTATCGCTGGAACGACGCCGGCCTGAGCCCGGTGCCCATCACGGTGGCCCCAGGCCTGGAGAACGCCCGCAAGCAGCCCGGCGTGGCCAGCGACAACGACATCCGCAAGGACAGCGACTTCCCCAGCGGCCACACCGCCGAAGGCGTGCGCGGCGCCTATGCCTATGCCTATCTCGTGCCGCAGCGCTTCCAGGAAATGCTGGCACGCGGCGTGGAGCTGGGCGAGAACCGCATCGTGGCTGGCATGCACTCGGCGCTGGCCGTGATGGGTGGACGCATGAACGGCGAGATCGCGGCACTGAACCTGATCAACCGCATCCCCCAGGAAGAGCGTGACGCTGCCTATGCGCAAGCGCAGCAGGCATTGCGCGCCGCCATCGTGGCCAGGACGGGCGACGAGGCCGCCGCGACGGATGCCGGCTTCCAGGCCTACGCACTGTCCGACGCGGGCAAGGACGCCACGGGCCCCTTCGACACCCCTTACGCGACCCACGCCTGGAACAAGGCGGAATACCGCCGCGTGCTGACCTACGGTTTCCCCCAGGACCTGAGCAAGGCAGGCCAGCCCGCCGTGGTGCCGGAAGGCGCCGAGACGCTGCTCGAAACCCGCCTGCCCTACCTGAGCGCGGCGCAACGCCGCATCGTGCTGAAGACCACCGCGCTGGATTCCGGCTATCCGGTGCTGGATGACGAGGAAGGCTTCGGCCGCCTGAATTTCTTCGACGCGGCGGACGGCTATGGCGCGTTCAACGGCGACGTCGAGGTCACGATGGATGCGGACCTGGGCGGCTTCCACGCCTCGGACGCCTGGCGCAACGACATCACGGGCCGGGGCAAGCTGACCAAGCTGGGCACGGGCACGCTGGCGCTGGGCGGCAGCAACACGTTCAGCGGCGGCACGGTGGTGAGCGCAGGCACGCTGGTGGCCACGAACCCGGACGCCCTGGGCGCCGGCGTGGTGTACCTGAACGGCGCGGGCACGCTGAAGCTCGACGCGGGCAAGGCCTCGGTGAAGGTCGGTGACAGCTACGTCCAGACGGGCACATCGACACTGGACGTCGTGCTCGACGCGGGCCAGGGCGCGGCGCTGCAAGTGGCCGGCCTGGTGACGCTGGACGCCAACAGCGTGCTGCGCGTGCGTGGCGTGAACGGCGCGCAGGCGGGACAGGTCGTGCCCGTAATTGCCGGGACGTCGCTGCAGGGGACGTTCGGCAAGGTGGAACTGCCGGAGGGGGTGAATGGAACGCTGGTTTACAGCGCTGGCGGGGTTGGGCTGAGTATCCAGTAATCTTTACTGCTTGGGCGGGAACAGCAGCCCTTTGCAGGACTGCGCCCCCGAAGCTGGGTGACCAAGCGTCGGGGGCCCGTCACGGCGCGGGTATGCTTGCTCGGCGCCGACCCGGGTGCCAGCGAGGCATGGAAAAAATTTAAGCTTAATCATTTTAGATATGAGCTAATTTTTTTTGTTTCGTTGGCCGGTGCAGATGGGATTCCTAAAATGGACACCTTTGCTGCGTCCGCAGCGTAGCGGGAACCCTCGAGGCTCTCATTTTTACCGTGCGGTGCGCCACGCCCGCGCCGGTGCTACCTGGAATTTCCTTTGTCCCGCCTTGCCCCCCTGGATCTGGCCACCCTCGATCCCGATACCGCCACCACACTCGCGCACCTGCTGGACAAGTACGGTCCCTACGGCAACATGCTCAACGCCTTCGCCCGTCGGGGTCCGGCGCTCAAGCACCTGTTTTCCTACCTGGTGCAATCCAGGGAAGACGGCCTGATATCGCCGCGCCACTTGGAGATCGCCCTGCTCACCGCGTCCAAGGCGCACGCCTGCCACTACTGCGTGAGCCTGCACACGCCCAAGCTGGCTTCCCAAGGCATCGGCCAGGAGGCCATCGACAAACTGCTCGAGCCCGACGTGCCTGGCCTGGACGAGCAGGACCTGCTGGTGCGCGACTACGCCATGCTGGTCACGCTCACGCCCAACCGCGTCACCGACGCATTCCACGCCCGGCTGCGCCACTTCTACACCGAGGAGCAGGTGGTCGAGCTGACGATCCGCATCGCCCTGTGCAGCTTCTTCAAGCGCTTCAACGAGGCGCTCGAGGTGCCGGACGAGGACATCGTCGCGCTCGAACTGGACAGCGCCAAGGCCTGAGCCCGCTGCTGCCCATGACCGCGAACGCTCCCGCTCCCAAGCTGCAGGTCCGCGACCTGCACAAAAGCTTCACGACGCCCGCTGGCGTGGTCCCCGTGCTGGACGGCATCAGCCTGGATGCCCGCAGCGGCGAGTTCATCAGCATCATCGGCCCGTCCGGCTGCGGTAAGTCCACGCTGTTCAACATCCTGACCGGCCTGCTGAGCCACGACGCGGGCACGATCGCGCTGGACGGCCGGCAGTTGCGCGACCTGCGCGGCCGCGTGGGCTACATGCTGCAGCGCGACCTGCTGATGCCCTGGCGCACGGTGCTGGACAACGTCATCGTCGGCCTGGAAGTGCGCGGTACGCCGCGCAGGCAGTCGATCGAGCAGGCGCGCGAATACCTGCATACCTTCGGCTTGCTGCAGTTCCAGGACAGCTATCCCAAGGCGCTGTCCGGCGGGATGCGCCAGCGCGTGGCGCTGGCACGCACCCTGCTGCCCGATCCCGACGTGCTGCTGCTGGACGAACCGTTCTCGGCGCTGGACTACCAGACGCGCCTGTTCCTGGAGACCATGCTGGTCGAGACCGTAAGCCGCAAGGGCAAGACCGTGGTCCTGGTCACGCACGACATCGACGAGGCCATCGCGCTATCGGAACGCATCTTCGTACTGAGCGCCCGGCCAGGCCGCCTGAAGAGCGAGCACCGCATCCAGCTCGATACCCGCTCGCCGCTGGAAGCGCGGCACGATCCGCGTTTCTCGGGCTACTTCGATCTGCTCTGCCAGGAACTGGACATCCAGACCGCTCAGGCGGAAAAGGTGGCGGCATGAGCCCGCCGGGCCGCCCCAAGGGCGAATACCGGAGTGCGAAGCACGAAGGTAGTCCAGTGAGCGCGCCGGGCCGCGCCAAGCGCGAAGACCGGAATGCACGGCATGAAGGCAGGCCGGGGAGACGGCGCGCCGCCAGTACGCGGCTGCCGGTGCTGGCCACGCAGTTGATGATCCTGGCCGTGCTGCTGGGCGCCTGGGAATTCGGCGTGCGCAGCGGCACGGTCTCGGCGTTCCTGTTCGGCTCGCCGTCGGGCACGCTGGAATCGGCCTGGCGCATGATGGAATCGGGCGAACTGTGGGAGCACGCCAACTACACGCTGTGGGCCTCGGTCGCGGGGTTCGTCATCGGCACGATCGTCGGCACGGCGCCCGGATTGGCGCTCTGGTATTCGCCGTTTGCCGCCAAGGTCGTCGAACCCTTTCTCGTGGCGATCAACAGTGTGCCCAAGATCGCGTTCGCACCGCTGGTGATCCTGTGGTTCGGCACGGGCGTGACATCCAAGGTGGCGCTGTCGATCTCGCTGACGTCCATCGTCGCGCTGCTGGCGGCCTTCCAGGCCGCCAAGGACGCCGACCCGGACCTGCAGAAGATGCTGATCTCGCTGGGCGCGAGCAAGTGGCAGATATTCTCCAAGGTTGTCATCCCGTCGTCCTTGCCCTACGTCATCAGCACCTTCCGCATCAACATCGGCTTCGCGCTGGTCGGCACCGTGGTGGGCGAATTCATTTCGTCCAAGTACGGCATCGGCCACGTGATCTTCGTCGCCTCGTCGCTCTACGACCTGAACACCGTCTGGTGCGGCATTTTCTTGCTGATGCTGCTCGGCTTCGTGCTGTACGCGGGCGTGGATATCGCGGAGGCGCGCCTGCTGCGCTGGAAGGATCAGACCTATGCCACCCATTTCAAGCTTTGATCCCCGTCCCTCTCTGGAAGCGTTTCCCATGAAGACCCGTTCTTTCCTGCGCCTGGCCCTGGCCGTCGCCGTCTCCTCGCTGTCGCTGGCCGCGCATGCCAACGACAAGGCCGTCGTCTCGGCCGCCTTCAAGTCGGTGTTCTACCTGCCGGTCTACTTCGCCGAAGAGCACGGCTACTTCAAGAACGAGGGCCTCGACGTGCGCATCGACGTGGCCTCTTCATCGACCAATGCCCTGGCCGCCGTCATTTCGCGCAGCGCCGACTTCTCGCTGCACGGCCCCGAATGGACGGCCATTTCTGTTGGCCGCGGCGCACCCGTCAAGGTCGTGGGCGGCACGCTCAACCGCCTGGGCGTGTGGCTGACCTGCAAGTCAGACTTCCGGTTCGAGGGGTTCAAGAGCCTGTCTGGCGCGACGATCTCGACGGGCGCCATGCCGACCACCAGCACCTCGGCATTCCTGAAGCTCATCAAGCAGGCCGGGCTCGACGCCAAGAAAGACCTCGACATCCTCGAGGTGCCCATGGGCAATGAGATCGGTCCGCTCAAGTCAGGCCAAGCCGACTGCGCGGTGTTGTACGAGCCGGGCGCTTCACAAGCCGAGGCACAGGGCTACAAGGTGGTGTCGGCCTTCTCGCGCGAGATCGGGCCCTATACCTTTTCGGCGATTTCCACGCGCCAGGACATCGATCCGCAAGTCGCGCGCAAGTTCGTCTCGGGCATCGACCGCGCGCTCAAGGCCATCCGCAAAGACCCCGAAGCGGCCGTGGCCAGCGGCATCAAGCTGTTTCCCAACCTGGACAAGGAAGTCGTGCGGGCCTCCGTGGTACGCCTGATCGACGACGGCGTGTTCGCCGATTCGGTCGAGCTTCGCCAGCCGGCGCTCAACGACGCTTTGCAGACGCAGGTGGACCTGGGCAACCTGGCGCGTATTCCGGCAGACGAGAAATGGCTGGATCTGTCCTGGGCCAACGAGATCGCCGGCAAGACCTACTGAGATCAGCGCCTGAGCTACGGCGCGGCGCAGACGGCCTGCCACACCCCGGTCTGGCAGGCCATAGCGCATCCGGGCGTGCCGCGACCCAGCGCGGCCATGCCAGGCGGCCGTATCACGTCGCCCGGCGCTCCATCAATGCCCAGGCGATCGTCCCGGCATCCACGTATTCGAGTTCGCTTCCCGCCGGCACGCCCCTTGCCAGGCGCGTCACCGACAGGCCTCGGCTGCGCAGCAGTTCGGCCAGGAAGTGGGCGGTGGTTTCGCCTTCGGCGGTGAAGTTCGTGGCCAGGATGACTTCCTGGACCACGCCGTCACAGGCGCGCGCGATCAGGCGTTCGAAGTCGAGTTCGCGCGGGCCGACGCCCTCCAGCGGGGCCAGGCGGCCCATGATGACGTAGTACAAGCCACGATAGCCGTGGCTGGACTCGATGACGTTCTGGTCCGCGGGGGTCTCGACGATGCAGAGCTGCGCCGGGTCGCGGCGCGGGCTCAGGCAGGTGGCGCAGACCTCGTCTTCCGTGAAGGTATTGCAGCGCTGGCAATGCCCCAGCCGCGCGATGGCGCCCGACAGGCAGTCGGCCAGCAGGCCTGCGCCGGGACGGTCGTGCTGCATGAGGTGATAGGCCATGCGGCGCGCCGAGCGCACGCCCACGCCCGGCAGGCGCCGCAGCGCCTCGATCAGCGCCAGCAGCGGTTCGGGCTCTGGCAGGCTGGGACGGTCCATGGGCGATACGGGAGATTAAAAGGGGAACTTCATGCCGGGGGGCATGGGCATGCCGGCCGTCACCGAGGACATCTTCTCCTGGGACGTGGCCTCGGCCTTGCGCAGCGCGTCGTTGAAGGCGGCGGCGACCAGATCTTCCAGCATGTCCTTGTCCTCGGCCAGCAGGCTCGGGTCGATGACCACGCGCTTGACGTCGTGACGGCAGGTCATGGTCACGGTGACCAGGCCGCCGCCCGAGGCGCCGTCGACGAGGATGTCGGCCAGGGCTTCCTGGGCCTTCTTCATGTTTTCCTGCATCTGCTGCGCTTGGCGCATCAGGCCGGCGATCTGTCCTTTCATCATGGCGATTGGATTCCGTTCAATGAGCGTTGAATGAGATGGCGCCGCGCGTCTTACGCGGCGGGCGGGATGTTCACCGGCCGGATCGTGCCTTGCACGATGTGCGCGCCGAAGTCGCGCATGAGGGCCTGCACGAAGGGGTCTTCGTGGATGATGGTTTCGGCGGCCTGCTGGCGCGCCGCGATCTCGGCCTGCGCCACCGCGTGGGCGGTGCCGTCGCCGGTTTCGCCGAACTGGACCTCGAGCTGCACGTGGCCGCCGAAGTGTTCGGCCAGCGCCTGGCGCAGGCGTTCGCGGCCCGGCGTGTCGGCCAGGGCGCGGGCGGCCACGCGCAAGGTGATCAGCCGCCCGCGCACGCCGGCCCACTCGCTTTGGCGAGCCAGTTCCGCGGCCAGGCCGGTGACGGGCAGGCGCGCGGCCAGGGCATGCCACTCGCCTTTCAGTTCGATGGGGCTTTCCCCCGCGGCGGCGGCGAGCGCAGAGGCAGCGGGCACGGCCACCACGCTGCCGGTGGCGGCAGGCAGCACCGCCTCGCGGCTGATGGGATGCGCGCTATCAGGGACCGGCCGGTAGTCGTCGAAGCCGGCGGGTTCATAGCCGCCGTCGTAGTCGGGCGGCGGGCCGTCATCGGGCATGTCGTAGCCGGCGTCACCCGCGTCGTACTGCGCGTCGTCAGGCGGCTCGGGTTGGGCGGGCGGTTCGGGCGCACGCGCGGCGGCGGGTGCCGGCGCGGCAACCGGGGGGGGCGTAACCGAAGCGGGCGCTGCGCTGGCAGGCACGGGCTGCGCGGCCACGGGCGCCGGCGGCCTGGCGGCGACGGGGGGATCCTCCCAGGCCGGCGTCGACACCGGAGCCGGGGCGACTGCCGGTGC